>OMCG01000175.1_pt1 | contig 49950 bp, 65 predicted proteins | sample 1674071 | NCBI WGS metagenome assembly OMCG01 (sample SAMEA103958139, study PRJEB25191) | human gut metagenome | biome: human-associated habitat [ENVO:00009003]; feature: intestine environment [ENVO:2100002]; material: feces | place: Germany | collected 2013/2015 | reverse complement strand
ATACCGGGTGCTGTCGGCGGAGAGCAGCGCAGAGCCGGGCCGCTGGCACACGGACAAGGCCCCGTATCAGCGGGAGATCATGGACGCCATCGGAGACCCGCACATCCGCAAGGTAGTCATTATGAGTGCCGCGCAGATTGGAAAGACCGATGCGTTTATCCTGAACCCGCTGGGGTACTACATGGATTACGCCCCGGCCCCTATCCTGGTGATGCAGCCGACGCTTGACATGGGACAGACTTTTTCCAAAGACCGGCTGGCCCCAATGATACGGGACACGCCGGAGCTGCGGGACAAGGTGGATGTCAAGAGCCGGTACAGCGGCAACACGATCATGAAGAAAAATTTCCCCGGCGGGCACATCACCATCGTAGGCGCGAACAGCGCCACGGGCCTTGCCAGCCGCCCGATCAAGGTTCTGCTGGCGGACGAGGTTGACCGCTATCCGGCCAGCGCCGGAACAGAGGGCGACCCTTTGAGCCTGGCACAGAAGCGGCAGACGACATTTTGGGACAAGAAAACCGTGATTGTCAGCACGCCGGTTATCAAAGGGCAGAGCCGCATCGAAACAGAGTTCGAGCAAAGCACGAAAGAGGAATGGAATGTGCCGTGCCCGGACTGCGGGCATTACCAGCCGTTTGTGTGGGCCAATGTGATCTTTGACCGGGAGAACCCGCAGGGAGAGGTGCTGTACAAGTGCGAGCGGTGCGGGGTGGTATCCGGGGAATATCAGTGGAAGCAGGCGAGCAAGCGGGGGCGGTTCGTGGCAGAAAATCCGGCGGCGGAGGCCAGAGGTTTTCACCTGAATACGCTGGCATCCACCTTCTGCTCCTGGAAAGAGATCGTCCAAAAGTTCCTTGTGGCAAAAGAACAGCTTGACCAGGGAAACCCGGAGGGCATGAAAGTTTGGGTGAACACGGAGCTGGGCGAGACCTGGGAGGAGCGGGGCGAGCAGGTAGAGGACACTGTGCTGCTGAACCGCAGAGAGGTTTACGATGCGGATGTGCCGGACGGGGTGCTGGTGCTGACAGCGGGCGTGGATGTCCAGGATGACCGGTTTGAGGTGGAAGTGGTCGGCTGGGGCGTCGGCAAGGAGAGCTGGGGCATACGGTATCAGAAGATTTACGGCGATATGCTCAAAGAACAGGTATGGCAAGACCTGGACGCTTTTCTGCTTTCCGGTTTTAAGAAAAAGGACGGAACGACGCTGCATATCATAAGCGCCTGTGTTGACAGCGGCGGCCACCATACCGATCAGGTTTATCGCTTCACCAGAGACCGGTGGGAAAGAAAAGTGTGGGCCATCAAAGGAAAGGGCGGCAGCGATGTGCCATACATCCGAAACCCAACTACGAACAACCGCGTAAAAACGCCTCTGTTCATCATCGGCGTGGACGCAGGAAAGGCGCTGCTATATCAGCGGCTACGGCATGAGACCAAGGGGCCGAACTACTGCCATTTCCCGGAGAATGAGGCGGCGGGATATGACGAGGAATACTTTCGGGGCCTTACTGCGGAGAAGATGGTGGTACGGTTCCGAAAGGGGCGGAGCGTGGTTGTGTGGGAGCTGAAAGACAGTAAGCACAAGCGGAATGAACCGCTTGACCTGCGCAATTACGCCACGGCGGCGCTGGAAATTGCAAACCCGGTGCTGCAAATGACGGACGGAGCGCCGCAGCCGAGGAAACGGCAGGCGGGCCGCCGGATGCGAGGAGGTATCTAAATGGCTGTTTTTTCAAAAGAGCTTTGCCAAAAAAAGCTGAACACATGGATGAAAGCAGAGGAGGCAATCGCAACCGGGCAGAGCTATCAGATCGGGAGCAGAATGCTGACCCGAGCAGATTTGAAGCAGGTTCGGGAGGAAATGGAATACTGGGCCGGGAAACTGGCCGAGGCGTCCGCAGAGGAGAAGCACGGGGGCCGGAACCGGAGTTATCGGGCCGTGGCCCGTGACCTATAAGGAGGGCAGGCATGGCGAAACCGAACATCTTTGACCGGGCGGTGATTGCCGTTGCCCCTGTCCATGCGGCAAAGCGGGCGGCGGCCAGAGCCGCCCTGTCAGTAATCAACAGTGGATACGGAAACTACGGTGCGAACCTGACCAAAAAGAGCATGAGGGGCTGGGAGTTCTACGGCGGCAGCCCGAAAGAGGACATCGAGGACAATATCAATGTGCTGCGCCAGCGGAGCCGCGATGCCTATATGGGTATCCCGACTGCGGCGGCGGCACTGAAAACCATGCGAACCAATGTGATCGCAGGTGGACTGATGCCTGCACCGCAGATCGACGGGGAGTATTTGGGGCTGACTGAGGGAGAAATGGAACGGCTGCAAGCGCAGATCGTGCGGGAATTTTCGCTGTGGGCGGATACTCCGGTGTGCGATGCAGAGAGGATAGATAACTTCTACCAGCTCCAGCAGCTCGCATTCCTGGGATACCTGATGAACGGGGACGAAATCGCCCTGCTGCCAATGAAAAAGCAGGTGGGCCAGCCATACGACCTGCGGGTGCAGTTGGTGGAGGCGGACAGGGTGTGTAGCCCGGACGGGTTCGACCGGCTGATGCCATGCACGGTGCAGGGGTACAAGGTACACAGCATTGTGCAGGGGGTAGAAACAGACGCAGACGGGATGGTAGTCGCCTACTGGGTGTGCAACCATCACCCGCTGGGCAGCCACAGCACAACAGATGCGGACGGCATTACCTGGAAGCGGGTGGAGGCGTATGGAGCGAAAACGGGCCGAAGAAATGTCCTTCATGTGATGAACCGGGAACGAGCGGGCCAGAGGCGCGGCGTCCCGATCTTGGCCCCGGTTCTGGAGAGCCTGAAACAGCTTGGGAGATATACGGACGCTGAAATCACGGCAGCGGTGATCTCAGCCATGTTTACGGTGTTCGTAAAGAGCCAGAACCCGACCGAGGGCAGACCGTTCGGAGAAATGATACCGGCGGAGGAGCTGATCGACCGGGGCGACGAGAACAGCATTGAGCTGGGGCCGGGGGCCATTATCGACCTGAACCCAGGCGAGGAAGTCCAGTTCGCAGACCCGAAGCACCCAAACACAGGGTATGACGAATTTACCAATGCTACCATTCGGATGATCGGGGCGGCGCTGGAGATACCGCCGGAAGTCATGCTGAAACAGTTCTCCACCAGCTACTCGGCGGCCAGGGGCGCACTCAATGAGTTCTGGCGCACCTGCGGTATGCAGCGGGACTGGTTTGCGGACGACTTCTGCCAGCCGGTGTATGAAGAATGGTTCACAGAGGCCGTGGCCCGAGGGCGCATATCAGCCCCGGGATATTTCAGCGACCCGGCTATACGAAAAGCGTACACAGCCTGTTCGTGGAACGGCCCGGCCAGAACGAACCTGAACCCGGTGCAGGAAGTAACGGCGGCCATCAAGAGAGTGGAGGCTTGTTTCAGCACCGCCCAGGAGGAGACCGCACAAATGACCGGCGGGGACTATAACCGCAACATCAAGCAGCGGGTGATGGAAGCAAAGCGCAAGCGCGAGGTGGATATAATCGGAAGCCCGGATGAACCGTTTAAGCCGGTGGAGGGCGAATAGGAGGATAGAGACAATGCCGGAAAACAAAAAATTCTGGAAGTTCTGCAACCAGGTGGGAAACACCGTGGAGCTGCTGCTTTACGGAGACATCTCGCAAACGAGCTGGTGGGGCGATGAAGTGACGCCGAGGCAGTTCGCGGAGGAGCTGGCAGGACTGGGGGCACTGGACAAGATCGTGGTGCGCATCAACAGCGGCGGTGGAGATGTGTTTGCCGCCCAGGCAATCGGAAATCAGCTGGAGCAGCACCCGGCGGAGGTGACGGCCAAGATCGACGGACTGTGCGCCAGCGCAGCAACCATTGTGGCCTGCCACTGCGGAAAGGTGATCGCAGCCAACGACAGCACCTACATGGTGCATCCGGTTCGCATGGGCGCATACGGCTACTACAACGCCGAGGAACTGAAAAAGTACATTGAGGCGCTGGACGCCATCCGGGAGAGCATCACGGGCCTGTACGCCAAAAAGACAGGCAGAGAAAAGGATGAAGTGGCCGGGTGGATGGATGAAACGAAATGGTGGACAGCCCAGCAAGCCAAAGAGAACGGCTTCATCGACGAACTGGTGGACGACGCAGAGGAAACCGTCGTGGAAAACCGGGACGGGATGCTGTTCGTAAACAGCGTCAATATGCACCTGCCTTTCGATAAGGCGCCTGACTTTGTGCAAAGCAGCAAGGCAGCAAAAACCGCCGCCGACTGTTTTGTAAATAAAAATCGCCATAGGGAGGTAAAAAACATGGCAAACGAGATCAAGACCGTGGACGATCTGCGCGGGGCCTATCCCGCACTGGTCAACGAGATTGAGGAGGCGGCGGCGCAGCAGGCCAGAAGCGACGAGCGCCAGCGCATCCAGGACATCGAGGAAATGGCCCTGCCCGGCAGCGAGGAGCAGACCTTTGAGGCCAAGTACACCAAGCCCATCAGCGCAAGCACCTATGCCAAGGCCGCTATGAAGAAAGCCAAGGAGCAGGGCAACGCATGGCTGAATGGGGCAAAGAACGACGCCGAGCATCTGGACGGCGTGAAGAAGGAGACCCCGGGGAACGGCGAGCAGGACGAGTTCATGGACGCCATCAAGTCCATGGGCGGCAAGAAGTAAGGAGGAGCGAACATGAGTATGGATTTGGAGAAAAAGACCTTTTCCACCCAGCCTGACTATCTGATCGCCGGGACGGCGGAGATCGTCACTGCGGCAAAGGAAGCGGCAGCCGCGTTAAAGCGTGGCGCTCCCGTGGTGCTGGACAGCTCCGGCAAGCTGGCCGCTGTGACGGTGAGCGGGAGCACGGGGAACTATAAGACCGAGGCCACCGGCCTGTATGGCATTCTCGCGGAGGATGTAAAGAGCGGAGAGCAGGGCGTTGTATACCTGAGCGGCGAGTTTTTTGCCGATGCACTGGTGCTGCCTGCCAATGGCTCTGCGGCGGATTTGGAGGTTCCTTTCCGCGCACTGGGCATCTTTTTGAAGTAAGGAGGAAACTTTTATGGCTAACGAAGTGAATATTTACAGCCCTCGCTATCTGGCGGAGGTCGTGCGGCAGGCACCCCCTGTCCGCACCTATTTCCGAGACACTTTCTTTACCAATGTCAAGCCATTCTCCACCGAGCGGGTGGACATTGATCTGGTGAAGGGCGACCGGCGCATGGCGGCGTTTGTGCATCCCCGCCTGGGCGGCAAGGTGCTGACGGCAAACGGCTACACCACCGAGAGCTACAAGCCCCCTCTGGTGAACCCCTATGATGTGACCACGGCTGACCAGCTTATGACCCGTCTGCCGGGAGAGGATTTGTACAGCGGCATGACCCCCGCACAGCGGGCGGCTCAGAAGCTGATGGAGGAGTACGCCACCCTGAATGATGCCACCACCCGCAGGGAGGAGTGGATGGCCGTTCAGGCAATCGTGACAGGCACCATCCCCATTGTGGGCGAGGGCGTGAATGAGGTCATCGACTTCGGTTTCACCAACAAGATCACCCTGAGCGGTGAAAACAAGTGGGGCGGCACCAAGGCTGACATCCTGGGCAACCTGGGCGACTGGACTGACAAGGTGCTGACCGGCGGATTTGCCAATGTAGATATGGCGATTTTGGGCAAGGAAGCCAAGAAGAAATTCTTTGCCGATGCCAATGTACAGAAGATGATGGACAACCGCCGCATGAACATGGGAGAGATCAACCCCCGTGACCTGCCCAACGGCGTGAAGTTCCTGGGGCACCTGACTGACCCTAATCTCGACCTGTACGCTTACGGCGAAGTGTACTACGACGACTGGACAAACCCGGAAGAGCCTGCCACCAAGCCGCTCATTCCTGACAACGCGGTTATCCTGATTAGTTCCCACCCGAACTATATGATGGCCTACGGTGCCTGCACCTACATTGAGCAGGCGAGCGGCCTGTGGGTGACCTCTCAGACCAGCCGCCTGCTGCGCAGCTATGTGGAGCATCACCCTGACCGCCGCATGGTGGAATTGCAGGCCCACCCCCTGCCCATCCCCGACAAGGTGGACAGCTGGCTGGTAGCTACTGTGTGCTGACAATTCAATCCCCTGCCTGCTGTATGCAGGCGGGGGAGTTTTTCTGCGGAGGTGCAGCATGGCACTTTTTGAACTGGAACAGGATTTTGGAAGCGACCCGGAAACGGAGTGGAAAGCGCCGACTTTCAAAGAATGCGCAGCGGCAGACATCGACCTGACTTTCTTTGAGCAGGACGAACACGCAGACCTGCACACGGTTGACGAGAAAGAGGCGCTGGTCATTGTGGATGACCAACGGCTGAAAGAACACAACTCGCACTGGGAGGCCGGGGCGAAACAGAACTTTGATACGGGCCTATACACTGCATCCACCGTGCTGTACATCCGGGTAAAGGACTATGGGCCGAAGCCGAAGGTCGGGAAGCATCTGGTCATGGATAAGGGTACATCGCAGCAGCGGACTTACAGTATCCTGAACTGCGAGGAAGAAGCGGGTATTTACCGCATCACCATGGAGAGGACGAGACAATGAGCAGGGTGACTTACGACGCAGGAACCATGACCATCACAGTGGACGGGCTGGAGGATGTGGAACGAGCGCTGGGGGACTTGAAGAAAAAGACCCCGGCAGCGGCCAAGGTAGCGATCAACGCCACAGCACGACAGGCGAGAAAGCTGATGGTGGCGCAGGCAAAGGCCAGGTATGCTGTGAACGCCGCTGGGCGGCGGCACCTGAAAGACCTGGTGCAGCGGAAGAAGGCAACGAACACAAGCCTGAGTGCAGAGCTTCACATCGAGAAGATGCGGAATGATTTGGGCTATTTCCAGCATAGGCCGACAGAGAGCTTCAAGGGGCGGGATGTCCTGCGCAGAGCGCCTGCCCATGTAAAGGCGCGAGTTCTGAAATCCTCTGCCATGGCCGCTTTGACCGGCGACGGAGCCAATCTGAGCAAGGGCTTTTTGGTGGAGTTCAAGAGCGGCCATGTGGGCATGGTTCAGCGGCGCATCGGCTCCAGCTCCAGCCATACGGTTACAGAGCGGGGGCGTCCGCGGTGGCGGAACAAGGACGGAAAAGTGGAAAAGCTGGTGACGATGGGAAGCCCGTCGGCAACGGCGATGCACAGCACCGTTTGGCCCTATGTGGAACCGGAGGTAACGGAATACCTGTACGACAGACTGATGGAGCAGACAGAGCGGGTGATCGCGCGGGCAAAGGCCAGAAAGGGATAGGCGATGAAGGATTACATGGATGCGGTGAAAGCCGCAGGGATTGGGCGGACGCCGCAGCTTTGCCAAGACGCGCTGATCGAGATGCTGGAGGAGCTTTTCACCGGGAAAAAGTACAACGGCCAACAGGGCAGAAAACCGCTGAAAATCTATAAGCAGGATTTGCCGGTGCCGGAGGATTACGACGCGGATGTGGACACGGATGCGGCGGCGGCCCCCTATATCGTGGCCCGCATGACCGGAGGAGCCATTAAGGACGAAAGCGGGCCGCAGACGGTGGAGTTCAGCTTGATCGTATGCGCATACGACGAGGGCGGAGCGCGAGAGGGCTATCAAGATGTGGCGAACATCAAAGAGGACATTGTACAGCGGGTCTGTACGAGGCCCTATTTCGGCGGTGCGTTCACCATCCTGAAACCCGTCGTATGGGCTATGCAGCAGGATGATACGCACCCGTATTATTTCGGGGCTTGCACCTTGACCTGCACGGCCCCGGCTATGACACAGGACACGGAATTGGAGGGACTGGTATGAGCAGGAAAGCAGAGGCGTCGGCCATGGGTATGGCCGAGCGGGCGGAAGGAGCGCCAGGGCGGAAGAAAAAGGCTGGCCCTGTTGTCTACTGCGGCCCGACTGTAAGAGGCGTAGCGAAGCAGTACACGGTGTTCAGCGGAGGCATCCCGGAGGCGCTGGAGGATTTTTCTGAACGGCACCCGGAGGTAAAGGCCCTGCTGGTGCCGGTGGAGCAGTTCGCGGAGACCAGGAGAAAGATGGAGACTGCCGGAACGGCAGAAGCCATCCTGTACCACAAAATCAAATCTGAGCTGTAAGGAGGAAACAATATGGCTTACAAGCATGGCGTATATACCAGCGAGGTGGAAACCAGCCTGACTGCGCCTATCGTCGGGACGGCGGGACTGCAAGTGATCGTGGGAACCGCACCGGTGAATATGCTGAAAGACCCGGCGGCGGCAGTCAATGTTCCGCTGCTGGTGAACAACTACAAGGAGGCTGTGGAGGCCGTCGGCTACAACGACGACTTTGAAGCCTATACCCTGTGCGAGTGCATCAGTGCGGCGTTCAGCGTGGTGGGCGTGGCCCCCATGGTGCTTATCAATGTGCTTGACCCGGCGAAGCACAAGGCGGACATTTCGGAAAAGACGATGCAGGTAAACGATGGCGTGGCCGTGCTGGACGAAGTGGGCGTACTGCTGGAGGGACTGACCATCAAGGCGGATGCAACGCCGCTGGAGGCAGGTAAGGACTACACGACCACATGGAACAACGACGGCACCCTGAACATCGTGCTGCTCAAAGACGGAGCTGGCGGAAAGGCAACCACGCTGACTGCGACCGGCAGCAAGATCGACCCGAGCAAGGTCAAAGCCGCGGACATCGTGGGCGGTGTGGACATCTCCTCCGGTAAGGAAACCGGCCTGGAGGTGGTACGGCAGGTGTATCCCAAGCTGTCCATGACCCCCGGCATCCTGCTGGCACCCAGGTTCAGCGCAGACGCCACGGTGTCTGCTGCGCTCCAGGCAAAGACCAAGAGCATCAATAGCGTGTTTGGCGCGGTGTGCATCGTGGACATCAACAGCAAGACGGACGGTGCGGTGAAGTACACCGATGTTAAAACCAAGAAGGAGGAGCAGGCGGTCAGCGACCCCAATGCATACGCCGTATGGCCCTATGCCAAGGTGGGCGAGGTGGTGTACAGCGGTTCCGCCCTGGCTGCCGCCCTGACAGCGTACACGGATGCGCAGAACGACGACACACCCAATGTCAGTCCCAGCAATAAGACGCTGGCGATTTCCGCCGCCTGCCTGGCAGACGGAACAGAGGTCGTGCTTGACCAGGAGCAGGCCAACACGGTGAACAGCTTCGGCGTGGCAACCTGGCTGAACATGAACGGGTTCCGCCTGTGGGGCAACAACACTGCGGCATACCCTGGCATCACCGACCCCAAAGACCGCTGGTTCAGCGTCCGCCGGTTTATGACCTGGGCAGCCAACAGCTTTATCCTGACCTACTTCCAGAAAGTTGACAGCCCGGCCAACAAGCGGCTGATCGAGGCCATCGTGGACAGCGAAAATGTGCGGGGCAACGGCTTTGTGGCCCGCGGTGTGTGCGCCCGGTACGAGATCACTTTCAACGAGGACGAGAACACCACCACCGACCTGCTCAACGGCAAGATCACTTTCCACCAGTACATCACGCCGTTTACCCCTGCGGAGGACATTGAGGACATCATTGAGTTCGACCCCAATGCCCTTTCCGCTGCGCTGAACTGATAAAGGAGGGAACAAAATATGATTAGCAGCAACTATATCCCCGAGAAAATCAGTGAGTATAACGCCTATCTGGACGGCAGCAAAATGATCGGCGTGGCCGCATCTGTGACCCTGCCGGAGATCAATATGAAAACCAGCACCGTGTCCGGCGTGGGCGTTAACGGCGAACTGGACAGCCCCACCATCGGACAGTTTGAGAGCATGGAGCAGGAAATCCAGTTCAACACTCTGTACAGCTCCGCCATGGATATGCTGTCGCCCCTGTCCACGGTGAACCTGACCCTGCGAGCAGCCCAGCAGGTTTATGACAAAACGGGCGGCTATAACTTCAAGGGCCTGCGGGTGGTGGAGATCGGGCGCGTCAAGAGCTTCAATCCCGGCAAGGTGGAAAAGGGCGAGGCCATGGAGGCGACCATTACCCTGGAGCTGACCTACATCATGATCGAGGTGGACGGCGTGCAGCTCTTGGAAGTGGACAAGCTGAACGGCATCTACAAGGTAAATGGAAACGATATGCTGGCTGGTGTGAACAGCCTGGTATAACCCGGAAAACGGAACACGGCCCCCCCGGTCTGCGGGTGGGCCGTGTTTTTCTAAACAATAGACGGCTGAAAGGAGCATTACCATGGAGGAAATCAAGAACGCGATGGTGGAAGTCAACACGGAAACGCAAGAAGTCAACGCCGAAAGGGAAGAAGCCAGCGAGGAGCGGGTTGTGAAGCTGACGAAGCCCTATGTCTTTGAGGGAAAAGAGTATGAGGAAATCGACCTGTCGGGGCTGGAGAAGCTGACCATCCGGGACGCCATCGACACACAGCTGGAGCTTTTCGGCGTGGAAGTTGCCGCCTCTGTGCTGTGTGAGACCACCACAGCATTTGCCAGAACTATGGCAGCAAAGGCGACCGGACTGCCTATCGAATTTTTCAAGCTGATGCCGCGCGGCGCTTTTAAGCGGGTAGCGGGCATGGTGCGCAGATACATGAATGCGGACGGCGAGACGGAGAACCATGTGATGCAGTTGGTGAAGCCCCACAGCTATAAGGGGAAGGAGTACCGGGAAATCGACCTGAACGGCATTTCCGACCTGAACACCCTGAATGAGAGTGAGGCAGAAAACCGGCTGGCCCGCGAGGGATTTGCGGTGACGGAGAACGGCACCAACTATCTGTACGCCTGCGTGATCGCCTCGATGGCGACGGGCATCCCGGAGGATTTCTTCACCTCTCTGCCGCTGTATGAGCTGCTGAAACTGAAAAACGCGGTGAACGACGCGGATTTTTTCGAGTAAAGGGCGGGGCAAAAGCCCTGCGGAAAGCGGCAATCCGACTGTCCTCGGTGACAGGGACGAGCCTTGAATTTTACTTGAAGCTGCCTGTCCGCGAGTTTGTTGAACTGAATGACGAGGTGGCGGAGGAATGGCGAAGAACAAAACATTAGAGCTTAGTATCAAGATCGCCGGAAAGATGGACAAGAGCCTGACGGCGGCGCTGGCCAGTAGCCAAGGGCAGCTGGGCAGCTTCGCCAAAAGTATCAGCAACATCGGAACGGCGGGACTGGCGGCCATGGGTGCGCTGACGGCGGGAACGGTGGCAACCATCGCAAGATGCACCAAGGAAGCTGCAAAGTTTGAAAACTATATGTCCGATGTGGTCAAAGTCGTGGACGGCATGGCGGACGCAACCGGAAAAGTAAGCAACAAGATGGCGGAGAACGGGAGAACCTATGCGGAAAACTACGCCATCTTGGAAGAACGGCTGAAAGACCTGAGTACGCAGATACCGTACACCTTTGAGGATTTGACACGCCTCGCAGCGGCGGCAGGCCAATCTGGAAAAACCTTTGAGGACTTGACACAGACGGACTTCCTGAAAGACATCGCCATGTGGGGAACGGCTATGGACATTTCCGCAGACCAGGCAGGCGACTGGGGCGCGAAATGGGAACAGGCGTTCAACATGAACCACAAGCAGGTCATGGAGGTTGCGGATGTAATCAACTACCTGGGCAACAACTACGCCACTACGGCGGCGGAGATCGCCCAAAGCGTGAATGATGCGGCATCCATGGGCCAACTGGCAGGCGTGGATGTTAAGGCGACGGCGGCCATCGCGGCCAGTATGCAGGCCATGGGCGTAAGCACTGACCGGGTGGGCACCAGTATCAAGCGCATCTATACCAACATCACAAAGGGCAGCACGGCCACAGCCGCCCAGGAAGCGGCATTTGAACGACTGGGGTTCTCGGCGACGCAAATCGCAAAGTCAATGCAGACAGACGGCACGGGAACGCTGCTGAAAGTGTTTGAAGCAGTGAACAACCTGCCGGACGCTGAGAAGCTATCCACGCTCAATGCCCTGTTTGGACAGTGGGCCATTGAGGGCGGAGCCAAGCTCACGCAAAACCTGGGCCTCCTGACAGGGATGCTGAAAGAGGTTTCCAATGCAAGCGTCTGGAGCGGGAGCATGGAAAAAGAGTTCATCATCAAGGCGACAACGCCGGAGGCCATAGAAACCATGCTGGGAAGTGCCAAGTCTGCGCTGATGGACGACATCGGCACCGCATTTCTCCCAGCCTACAAGGAATTTGGACTGTCCATGATCGGGTTCATCCGGGGCATACGGGAGAATATGCCGGAGCTGACCAAGCTCGCAGAGAGCCTGGGAAAACTGGCGAGCCGCGGCGTGGAAAAGCTGGGCACTGCGATGAACTGGGCACTGCCATACATCCAAAAGGGCCTGGACTACCTGCTGAACAACGGCGAGCAGGTGGCCCATATCATCGGGATACTGGCGGCCACCTTTGCAGGAATGAAGCTGGCACCGGCGGCGGAGGGGCTGCTTTCCGGCGTGGGCGGTATGCTGTTCGGCGGAAATGCCGCAGGCGGAGGAAAGCGGAGCGGCGGCCTGTTCGGCGGCATCAAAAACCTGTTTATGGGCGGGAGAAAAGCCGGGAGCGCCGGAGCTGGTTTTGCATCCGCCTTTGGAGGGGCGGTATCTGGAAACGGATTTAAGGCAACCGTGGGAGCTACGCTGTCAAGCCTGCTGGCCGGAAACGGCTTTAAGGGGACAGCGGGCCTGCTCTCTGCCGCGGCTGGGACGCCGGGGCTTCTCTCCGGCTATGTTGGGCCGGGAAGCGTAATCAAAAATGCAGCGGCGAACAGTGCAGTGGGCCAGTGGCTCGGAGGAATAGGAACGGCCATCGGGAACACAAAGACCGGCGGCCTCCTGAGTGGCCTGCTGGGTAAAGCGGGAACTGCGGCGGGCGGACTGCTGGGGGCCGCAAAAGGCGGCTTGGGCGGCCTGCTGGGCAAGGCGGGAGCTGCCATCATGGGGAGCAAAGCCGGAATGGCCGTGGGCGGCCTGCTGGGCAAGGCAGGCGGAGCATTCAGCGCAATCGCTGGCTCCGGTGCGGTAAAGGCAATCGGTGGTGCTGCGAGCGGGGGTCTTGGGATACTGAGCAGTATTTGGGGGCCAATCGCAGGCGGCTTCGGAACCCTACTGTCCGGGGCGCTCCCGGTCGTGGGCGTGGTATCCAGCATTATTGCGGTCATCAGCCTGCTGGGTGACAACCTGGAGTATATACGGGAAATCGTCGGCGGGGTATTCGGAGAACAGGGGCTTGCCATCTTTGACAAGTTCACAGGCGCACTGTCCAATGTGGGTAACTTCATCAGCGGGCTGTTTGTGGACGGAGGCGTGGCAAGTGCGCTGTCCGGTTTCCGAGAAATGCTGTTCGGACAGGGCGGCATATTTGCCGGGAATGAGATGGCTGCCGGGGCGTTTGACGGCATCGTGCAGATGCTCCAATCGGTGATGGGCGTTGTGGGCCAGGTCGTGACCTTTGCCAACACAACGGTAAAGCCAATCATTGAGGGGATATTCAACTTTATCACGCAGACGGTGGTGCCGGTCATTCTGCAAACCATCCAAACGGCGGCCCCGTATATCTCCAGTATCATCAGCGGGATTGGTTCGGCGGTTATGACGGTGGCGCAGATCATCGGCCAGGCCATTCAATTTGTTATGCCGGTCATTCGCACCCTCGCAACCATCCTGCTGAATATCGGGCAGGTGGTCGTGCCGTCTGTCCTGGCGGCCATCGCAGTATTCTCCGAGGGTATCAGCAACGCCATCACGGGGGTAAAGACCATCTTTGAGGGCGTTATCACATTCATCACCGGCGTGTTCTCAGGCAACTGGCGGCAGGCGTGGGAGGGTGTGCGGTCGATTTTCACAGGTATTTTCGACACCCTGGGCGCTCTGTTCAAAGCCCCGATCAACGCCGTTATAACGCTTATCAACAAGGCAATCGCAGGCATCAATGGGCTAAATATCACCATCCCGGACTGGGTGCCGGGGTTGGGCGGAAAAACATTCGGACTGAATATCCCGGAAATTCCGATGCTGGCACGGGGCGGATTTACCAACGGCGCGAGCATCGCGGGCGAGGCTGGCACAGAGGCGGTTATCAGCTTCCAGAGAGCTGTGCGGCGGGAGAACCTTGCAACATGGGCCAAGGCCGGTGAGCTGCTGGGCGTCAGGCCGGTGGAACTGGCGGACATCCCGGCGGAGGGCGGCATCGGCGGCGGAGGCATAACCTTTGCGCCGCAGATCACCATTCAAGGGAACGCAGACCGCAGCGTAATCGACGAGGCGCTGGCGGAGGCGCAGGCCAGATTTGAGGCGTGGTATCTCCAGATGCAGCGCCGGAATGCGCGGACGGCCTATTAACGGGAGGACGGTATGGCATACATCACTAAGAGCGGCGATACATGGGACATGATCGCCAAGGAAGTCTATGGGAGCGAATACCATGCCGATGTTCTGATGGCGGCGAATGCAGCGCACATTGAGACTTTTATCTTCCAAGCCGGGGTGGAACTGTCTACCCCGGCGCTGGAGGAGGAACGGAATGGACTGCTGCCGCCGTGGAAATATGAGGCGAACTATGATTAGAGCAAGAAGCCTGGCGCTGGATGTGCGCTACAACAATGCCCCGTTTGCCGGGCAGGTAGGCGGAGAAATCGAAAGCCTGACCTATATCGACAGCGCGGCAGACAACAGCGACAGCATTGACATCACGCTGGACGCACAGGATGGAAAGTGGCTGCGGGGCTGGCTACCGGAAAAGGGCGCGACGCTGCGCCCACGCATCCGGGGGTACAACTGGGAGGCGCAGGGAGACAGGCGCATCATTGAGTGCGGGTTATTCGTGTTGGATGATGTGAGCTTTTCTGATGCACCAACCACCTTGCAGATCGGCGGCGTGAGCAAGCCGAGCGACAGCGACTTTTCGGAGCTGGAGCGGGAAACCATTTGGAAAAACACCAGCATCAAGAGAATTGGAGAGACCATAGCGGGCCGGTATGGGCTGGCGTTCACCTACGATGCAGACGATTATGACATCGAGTGCGACGAGCAGGACGGAACGGACAGCGGCTATTACAACCAGCTATGCAAAAACTACGGCCTTATCCTGAAAGTTTACGCCCGGCGGCTGTGGGTGTATGACCGGGAGCGGTACAAGGAAAAGCGAGCGGTAAAGACTTTCCACCGGACGCAGATCAGGCCGGGCAGTTTTGCATATACCACCACCCTGTCCGGCACATACACCGGTGGGTACTTCAACTACACCGACGCGGACAAGGACATCGACATCGTGTGCAGCGTGGGCGGAGGGACACACACAAAGAGCGTGAACCGGAGAGCGACAAGCGTATATGATGCCAGCGTCCAACTGTGCGCGGAGCTGAACAACGCCAACCACGGCACGGTACGGCTGCGCTTCGGGGTAGATGGGGACTGGCTGGTGAGTGCGGGAAACTGCATCAATCTGGCCGGGTACGGAAAGCTGGACGGAAAATACTTTGTTGACAAGGTGACGCATAAGGTGAGCGCCAGCGGACTTACCACGGATTTCGAGTGCAGCGGCATCGGAACTGCGTTCCACTACTGGGATGTGGGCGGGAAGATCGAGTACCACGAGCCGGAGGAGGACAGCGGCGTTGATTACGACAGCGCCTACGCCACCACAAGCCCGGCGGCCAATGCGGCCAGCTCGGCGGCGGGAGCCGAAGCGGGGGCGTCGGTGGCGCTGACAAATGCGCCTTTCTATGTGGCAAGCACATCGGCAAGTCCAGCGTGCCACAAGAGCGGAACCTATTATTTCTACGATGGCATCTTAATCAACGGGAGATACCGCATGACCAACACGGCGGCGCGGTGCGGAAAGCTGCCGGTAGGAAAGAATGTAACCGGATGGGTGCCAGCGAGCTATTGCATCGCGGGAAAGGAGGGATAGCCGGTGGCAAACACGAACCGCACGGGGCGCGTGAGCGCCATCGACTATGAGGCGGGCACCTATGAAGTGACATACTTTGACCGGGGGCAAAGCGTGACGCGGAAGATCAATGCCATCAGCAACGGCGAATACAAAATGCCGGTGATCGGCCAGATCGTCAGCGTGGCGCACACCAGCAGCGGCCTTGCGGCGGCCACGACGACGGGAACGGTCTGGAACAAAACAAACCGCCCGGCGGAGGGCTTCAAGGGGCTTTACCGAAAGGAATACGGCTCCCAAAAGGGACGGGCTTACAGCCGGTATGACGAGAATACGGGCGTGTACACGCAGTATGTGGACAAGCGCACCGGGCGCACCTGCAACGGAGAAATCTTCGACGAAGCGAAAGGCCCCATCAGCCTGGTGGCGGGCGGGCAATTCCAGGCCAAAAGCAGCTCGGCCAGCATCAGCCTGAATGCGAAAACGGGCGTCGGCCTTGTGGCGGGAACATCGGTGAGCATCGAGGCCGGGAGCTTTGCGAGCATCGAGGCGGCGGGGGAACTGAGCGTGTCCGCCGGAGGAAAGTACACGCTGACGGTGACAAAGGGCGTGGAAGTCGAAGTGTCGGGCGGCGAGGCAAAGATCACGCTGAACGGAGCGGTAATCACCGTGACAGAGGCGGGGGATGTGACCGTGACCAGTCCGACCAAAATCAACCTGTCGGCCCCGGAGATCAAGGCGGAGGCACCGGCGGGCGATATTGTCATACAAGGGAAAAGCCTTGTCAACCACACGCACGCGGACAGCCTGGGCGGCGGGACTACACCGCCAAAGTAAGGAGGAGATCGCACATGGCGCTGGGGAGCTATATGGGGGTGTCATTCACGGTGAGCGACCGGCGCATCCTGACACCGAGCGGCCTGAAAGGACAGGGCGGGAGCGAGTGGGCAACCCACAACCGAACCGGGGCAAGGGCAAGGAGCCAGTGGATTGCGCCCAAGCTGCGGAAATATTCGTATGACCTGCTGCTTCGGGCACAGGACGGGGTGAACCCGAGAAGCACACTGCGACGCCTGCAACGCGCGGCAGAGCAGGATGTGGCGGACTGGTTCATTATCGGCGGCTCGCCCCTTTCGCCGTATCCGTTCAAAATCACCGACATCAGCGACGAGTGGGCCGTAGTGCTGCACCGGGGGGCGATGGTGGAGTGCAAAGTGACGCTGACCATCGAAGAATACCTGTAAGGAGGGCGCTATGCTTAACACGGAAAATGCTGTGATCGAGATACTGCCGGGCAAGGTGGACGACAGCACGGCGCGGGAGGTATATCGAAACCTGCAAGTGCTGTATGGGACTGTGGCCGGGGAGCAGGCGCTTGACCGGGAGTTTGGAATTGACGGCAGCATCATCGACTACCCACAGGAGAATGCGCAAGTTCTCCTGGTTGCAGAATATGTGCGCAAAACCGAACGGTATGAGCCGCGGGCAAAGGTGGCCCGCGTGGAATGGACGGGCGGAAAGGCGCAGGACGGAACTATGACCCCAAAGGTGGTGATCGAAATTGTCTAATATCATCGAGCTGGAGAACTGCCCGGAGCTGAACTTCATCGAGAACATGACCTTGCAGGAGACGGAAGATCAAATGCGGGAACTGTACGCCGGATATTACCGGGAGCTGACCGGGAGAGACCCGGAGATCGGGGACGCCGACACGGTGAACCTGCTGATTAAAGCGTTCTGCGCGATGGAATATCAGACCATGCAGTATGCGGACGCAAAGGGCAGAATGGAAATGCTGAAAACCAGCACCGGGAGCGCCTTGGATGCGCTGGCGGCGCTGGTGGGGCTGACCAGGAAAGCACCGGAACGGGCCACGGCCTCTGTGCGGTTCAGCCTGGAGGAGCCGAGGAGCGTCGTTGTTGCTATCCCGGCGGGAACGCGGGTGAAAACCGAGGACGGGAAGTATTTCAACAGCCTGGAGTATGCCGAGATCAAGGCGGGCGAGGGCTATGCGGATGTTGTGGTGCAAGCTGAGGAAGCAGGAGCGGAGAGCAGCGGCATCCTTTCGGGTGCAATCAAAATATTGGTAGACCCTATTCCGTACATTTCCGGCGTGAGCAACACAACGCCGAGTACAGGCGGACTGGACACCGAGGACGACGACAGCCTGACCCGGCGCATTTACCTTGCGCCGAGCGTTTATAGCTGCGCCGGGCCGCGGGACGCCTATGAATACTATGCGCGGGAATGGCGTGGGGATGTGGCGGATGTCCGCATCGTAAGCCCGCAGCCGGACGAGGTGAATATCTACTTCGTGATCGAGGATGAAACAGGGCTTCGGCTGCCGAACCAGACGGAGCTTGCGGGTATGGCGGAACACATGGACGACGAGACCATTCGCCCGCTGTGCGACCATGTAAGCTGCCTCGCGCCGGAGGAGGTGGACTATACCATATCGTTCACCTATTGGATTGCAGAGAGCAACCAGAGAAGCGCAAGTGAAATCCAGAGCAAGGTAACGGCGGCGGTCAAGGACTTCCAGACATGGCAGCGGAAACTTGGGCGGGACATCAACCCGACGGAGCTGATCGCCCGCCTGCGGGCGGCGGGGGCAAAGCGGGTGAAGCTGACGGCCCCGGCGGATGTGGCCGTGCAGACTATGATGCTGCCGAAATGCACCGGCGTGACGGCGACCTACGGAGGGCTGGAGGATGATTAAAAGCCTGAGAGATGCGCAGATCACAGACGGCCTGCCGCGTATCGTGCGGGAACAGCCGTGGGTCAAGGCACTGTCCATGGCCGCTGCCGTGCTGCACAAAAAGACCATGGACTATATCGACGGAAGCCAAATCTATACCGCCATCGACAGCGTGGCGGAGCCGGTGCTTGACGCCCTGGCAGTCAACTGGAAAATCGACTGGTATGACACTGGGTACGACATCGACCGGAAACGGCGCATCGTTAAAACGGCATTGACCATCCGGCGGACGATGGGCACAGTGGGCGCAGTCCGGGCGCAGGCGGACGCTATCTATCCGGGTTCAACCCTGGAGGAATGGTTTGAGTACGGCGGGACGCACGGGAGGTTCCGGCTGCGGGTGAACATCGTCACGGTGGAGGAACGGGAGGAATTTGAAGCGATGTCGCTCCGGGAGATCGAACGGCGGCTTGCAGCGGCAAAGCGGTTCAGCTCCCACTTGGAGGAGGTGGAATACTACGATGCGGGCGGCGTGGCGACAGCTTACGGAATGGCGGCCTATGTAGGCGCTGAGTTCGTGGAGAGCTGCACCACCATCCGGGTGAACCCAAGCCCGGACACCAAAACAGGGACGGCCACGGCACACGCCCTGGCGGCCTGCGTAGGAGCGGTAATCATCGACTTCGGGACAACCGAGAGAACAGGAGGATAAAACATGGCCTGGTTAGGCGTAATCACGAACAACGGAAACGACCTGCTGACCCGGTGGGTGGAGGGGAAGAACCTGCACATCACCAGAGCGGCGGCGGGACAAGGGCGAGTGGAGCAGACCGCCATGCTGGCGCAGTCGGCTCTTGTGAACGAAAAGCAGACGGTGAGCATCGTGTCCAACACACCGGCAGAAAAGGGCCAGAGGCTCAAACTGCAAGTGACGGCACAGGCTGCGGTGGGGTACAACCTCAACCAGTTCGGCGTATGGGCGAGACTGGACGAGGAAGAAGATCAAATGATCGCCCTATTCCAGACGGATACGGACATCGGCATTGAAATCCCGAGCAAGGAGGCCATGCCGGACTTTGTGTACACATTCTACGGGCTGCTGGCATTCTCCAACCAGGGAAACCTTACGGTCAAAATTGACGCCGCCGCTGTGGTGACGGCGGAAACCATGGGACAGGCAATCGCTGAGGCCATGGGTGCCCACGCCGGAGACCGGGAGGCCCACGCGGCCTTGTTCGAGAAAAAGGCGGATTTGGGCGCTGACAGAAAAGTGGTGATCGACCAGCTCCCTGTAAACACGCCGAACGGTGTAGCGGGGCTGGACAAGGACGGCAAGGTGAGCGCCACCCAGCTGCCGGTGAACGCACCGAACGGCATAGCGGGACTTGGCGACGACGGGAAGATCGCGGCGGCGCAGCTCCCCAGCTATGTGGATGATGTGGTGGAGGGCTATTACCATGAGGGCGCTTTCTACTCTGACCCGGCCCACCGGAAGCAGATCACCCCGGAAAGCGGCAAGGTCTACATGGATGCGGAAACCAACATCACATACCGGTGGAGTGGGCACAGCTATGCGCCCATCGGCTCCGACCTGGCCCTGGGCGAAACGCAGAGTACAGCCTACCGCGGTGATCGAGGCAAGATCGCATACGACCACAGCATGACCAAGGAGGGAAACCCCCACGGAACGAAAGCCGCAGACATTGGCTATACCGACAATAAGGGGCTGGGGGCGGCCAACTTGCAGGGGGCTATGGACGCAGCCGCGCAAAAAGCAACCGACGCGCAGAAGTCTGCGGACGCGGCGCTGAAAGCCATCACAAAAATTGGGCACACCATCGACGCTGTGCCCAGCCAGAACGGAACGCTGACCTATACCGGAAGCGAGCAAAGCCCGACCTGGAACAGCTATAACCCGGAGACCATGACCATGGGCGGCGTGACCAAGGGAACGGATGCCGGGTCGTATAACGCCACATTTACCCCGAAGGAGGGGTACACCTGGGGAGACGGAACCAACAAGACAAAAACCGTAGTGTGGAAAATCGGGCGGGCCACGATCATGGCGGTGCCCAGCCAGTCCGGGGCGCTGGCCTATACCGGAAGCGCACAGACACCGGCCTGGGCCAACTACGAAAGCACAAAGCTGACCCAGGGCGGAACCACCAGCGGAACCAATGCGGGAAGCTATGAGGCGACCTTTACGCCAAAGGGCAACTACCAGTGGCAGGACGGAAGCGCGACCGCCAAGACTGCCACATGGCGCATTGAACGGGCAAAGATCGCGGTGGTGCCCAGTCAGTCCGGAGCGCTGACCTATACCGGCGGGGCGCAAAGCCCGAGTTGGAGCAACTATGACAGCACAAAGCTGACCATGGGCGGCACTACCAGCGGAATTGCCGCGGGCAACTACAACGCGACATTTACGCCGAAAGAAAACTACCAGTGGCAGGATGGAAGTGTGGCCGCTAAAAATGCGGCGTGGGCCATTCAAAAGGCGGCAGGCACGCTGGCCCTCTCCCCCACCTCCATGACCCTGGACGCCTCTGCCAAGAGCAAGAGCATCACTGTGACCAAGAACGGCACGGGGGCGGTCTCGGCCACCGCATCGCCCAGCGGCGTGGTGACGGTGAGCGTGAGCGGGAACACGGTCACGGTGACTGCCGTTAAGGACGGAAACGCCACAGTGACGGTGAATGTGGCGGCGGACGCCAACCACACCGCCCCGAGTGCAAAGACCTGTTTTGTGAAGGTGGAGATGCCGAACATCTACGGCGTGGAGTGGGACGGCACCAGCACAACGGTGTGGAGCCGGACGGATAAGGCGGCAGGCTTCACGAACCCTGTGCCCTATGTGGCCGGACAGAGCAAGTACGGAAGCCCGTTCGATAACCTGATGCCCTGGAGCGGGATGGTTCGGTCAAGCGACCCCGCAGCGGGCGAGCTGGTGGCTATCCCGAAATTCTGGTTCAAGTGGACAAAGAGCGGGAGCCGGTTGAAACTCCAGATCGCAGACAAGGCGACACCAGGTTTCCATGTCTCCCCGGCCCACGCAGACCGCGGGGACGGAAAGGGCGAGCGGAACACCGTGTACATTGGCCGGTATCACTGCCACACGAGCAACTGGAAAAGCCAGAGCGGCGGAAAGCCCAAGGCAGACATCACCCGGAGCGCGGCGCGGAGCGGTATCCACGGCCTGGGCGGCACCATCTGGCAGAGCGACATCCAAATCCGCATGACGATCTGGATGCTGTACCTGGTGGAGTTCGCAGACTGGAACAGCCAAAAGACCATCGGCAAAGGCTGCGGAGACAACAGTGCCCCCGGCAACATGGGTTATACGGATAGTATGCCGTACCATACCGGAACTACGCAGAACAGCCGGGACAGCTACGGCCTGGGCACACAGTACCGGAACATTGAGGGTCTTTGGGACAATGTATACGACTGGGGAGACGGCTGCTACTACAACAGCGCGGGGCTGAACATCATCATGAACCCCAATCAATTCAGCGACACCAGCGGGGGAACCGCCGTGGGCGTACCCACGAGCGGGTGGCCCAGTGCATTTGCGGTGGCAACGAAAAGCGGTCTGGAGTGGTGCATCTACCCCACGGCGACGGGGGGCAGTGAGACCACCTACTCGTCGGATAGCTGGGGCTTCAGCGCGTCCTACCCGTGTCTGTTCTTCGGCGGTAACTATTACCGGAACGGGAACCGCGGGTTGTTCTATGTGTACTACAATTCCGTGTCGGGCGCCAACGCGAATATCGGCTGCCGCCTCCAAAAACTCCCCTGACAGGGGAGGGGGTGCAGGGGGACGGGGGCCGCAGCCCCCTCCCTCCTGCATATCCCCGGCCCGCAGGCCGTCGTCCTCGCGGACTTTACATCGCTTGCCTCGCCGCAACGCGGCAAGGCGCACTCGCGCCGTCGCTCGTCCTCACCCGCCCGAACCCGCCGTGCTGGGCTTCGGGCGGGCGGAAAAGAAGCGGACGAGAGACGGAAGATAAGAAACCTTAACGGGTTTTCCGCCGCAAACGCGGCGTGAAAATACAGGGGGAGATCGCGCACGCAGTCGGTGCCTTGGTTTTTGGCTCGTCGGATAACTGGAACTTCAACGCGTCCAACCCGTGTCTGCACTTCGGCGGTAACTATAACCGGAACGGGAACCACGGGTTGTTCTATGTGAACTACAATTCCGTGTCGAACGCCAACGCGAACATCGGCTGCCGCGTCCTTTTAGGACTGGCTACCCACCTCCATTCCTCGTCGTCACAAGCTGCGGAGCGTGCGCCCCGGCCCACGGGCCAGGGCTTACTTCCTCCGCTGCTCTTCCTCTTCCTTGCAAACCCGCTGATGCTGGGCTTTGCTCGGATGGGGAAAGGCGAGGGCGTGATCTTCCTCGGCACCCCTTGGTGCAGATTAGCCAACAGGACACGGTTTAGTACACTCCCGCAACCGGCGGGAGCGGTGGAAAGATCGTGAGGCTAAAAGGAGGAGCAAACATCCTGTATGAAACGAGCAAAAGACCTATACCAAAAACTGATTTCAGACGAAAATCTCAGGCTGGCAATCCTCACGGTGAACGCTACGCATAAATGGCACCCACACCACAGGCCAAATAAAACGGTGCTGCGGGTGGAGGCGGACATCGACGGATATGTGGAGAAGCTGCGGGAGATCATCGTCAACGGATATGATGCGGCCCCACCAAGAATAGCCCGGCGCTGGGACAAGAGCGCCGGAAAATGGAGGGACATATCAGAGCCGAGATTGTGGCCCGACCAGTATGTTCACCATGCGGTCATTCAAGTTCTGGAACCGGTGCTGATGCGGGGAATGGACAAGTTCTGCTGCGGAAGTATCAAGGGCCGGGGCATCCATTACGGCGTTAAGGCAATCAAGAAATGGATGCGGACAGACCCGAAAGGGACGAAGTATGCAGAGGAGCTGGACATCCACCATTTTTACGACAGCCTGACCATTGAAACGGTGATGGCCCGCCTGCGGAGGCTGGTCAAAGACCGGAGGATGCTGGATGTATGTGAGCGGCTGATGAAGTACGGCGTCCTGATTGGCGCATTCTTCTCACAGTGGTTTGCCAACACGGTGCTGCAACCGCTTGACCAGATGATACGGAACAGCGGGCTGTGTGACCACTATATGCGGTACATGGACAACCTGACGCTGTTCGGGCGGAACAAAAGGAAACTGCGAAAGCTGCGGGGCATGATCGAGGATTGGCTTGCAGGCCGCCGGTTGAAGCTAAACAACAAGTGGCAGCTCTATCCGACGGCAAAGCGGACGGTGGCGGCGCTGGGATACCGGTTCGGCCATAAATTTTCCCTGCTGCGAAAGCGAAACATGGTGCGGCTGAAAAAGTCACTATCAGAATGTTACCGGGCCATGCGGAAACACCAGAAGATCAGGCCGAAACTGGCACAGGGCCTATTGTCACGGCTGGGCCAAATGAAGCACTGCAACCATGTGCATTTCTTTGAGAAGTATGTGGAAACAGGGCTGCAACGAAAATTGAAGCTCGTAGTAAGAGAGCATACGAGAAAGGAGCAGGCAAGATGGAATATGTGTACGGAACCGCTGAAATCGACGGCGTGATGCGTGAAAACCTGAAAGTCATTGGCGGCCCGAAGCTGGAGGAGGGGGAGTACCTGACCACGGTTCGGGAGTACGACGACAACACGATCACCGACCGGTGCCGCATTGACCGGCACTATCTGACGGCGGAGGACGAGGACGGGACGAAGTACGACTTCTATGCCATCAGCGAGCATTACCGCTATATCGACCGTACCAAGATGCTGGATGAAACCAAGGCGGCGACGGAGATCGCCTTTGTCGCCCTGGCCGAGACCGGCGGCATCGACGGGACGACTGCCGGGGAACACAAAAATCTGTTTGAGGAATGGCAGGCGGGGGTCTCCTACAAAGTGGGCCAGTACAGGCGCTATGGAGAGAAGCTGTACCGGTGCGTACAGCAGCACACCTCGCAGGCGGGATGGGAGCCGGACAAGGCGGCAAGTCTGTGGTCTGTGGCCGCTGACCCTGCGGAGGAGTGGCCGGAATGGAGCCAGCCGCTTGGAGCGCATGACGCCTACGCCAAGGGGGCAAAGGTGTCGCACAACGGGAAGCACTGGGTCAGTGATGTGGATGCGAATGTGTGGGAACCCGGCGTCAGCGGATGGTCGGAGGCGAAAGAATGAGCAGCCATTTGCAGATCATCGCTGAACTGGAGACGGTGACAGAAATCCAGGCAAAAGCCATCCGTGTTCTGGCAACGAGGCTGGCAGAACTGGGCGACACGGAGACCGGGCGGGACGAGATCGCGGAAGCCGATAAGGCATACCGTGAGGCCATCGGCGGAACCGATTGGATGGGCTGATACGCAGGAGGACGAGGGAATGTACATCGACGCGGACTTTATCATCAAGGCAGCAAGCCTGCTGAGCGCACTGGGGGCATTGGTGGCGGCGGTCGTGGCCGTGTACAAGGTGCTGGAGAACAATAAGAAGCAGAACGAGTTCATCAACGCCATGCAGGAGGAGCAGACCTTGATCTGCTACGGACTGCGGGGCGCTCTGCAAGGGCTTGTGGAGCAGGGGTGCAACGGGCCATGCAAGGACGCACTGGCGAGGTTGGACAAGCACCTGAACAAAAGCGCACACCCGCATATCCCGGAGGGCTGAGATGGCCGGGCGGCGGGTGAACAAAAAGACGAAACGCAAGAAGAAGCGCATCGGAACGATGGACTTGATCTTGCTGCTCGTCTTTATTTGTCTGGTTATCTTTACCGTTACCATGATACGGCTGTTCCAGGTCTACGGCTCGGTGCCGGATACCCTTGTAACCTGTGTGTTTGCCACACTGGGCGGGGAGTGCGGTATCCTGGGGTGGATAAAGACCAACAAGGATAAACGGCAGGACAGACGGTGGCAGCGGGAGGATATGAAACGGGAAAGGGAGGCGATGGAGCAGGCCGTGCAACAGTCAGAGGAACCGTAAAGGAGGGATAGATCGTGCTGAACGGCAGGAACAATGAGGAAAAAATCTGGAACTACCTGAAAGGCGCAGGGTTAAACGACTGTGGAGCCGCTGGGCTGATGGGAAACCTGTATGCAGAAAGCGGCCTGCGACCGGACAACCTGCAAAACACCTACGAACAAAAGCTGGGTATGACGGACACCTCATACACGGCGGCGGTTGACGGAGGAACCTATACCGGGTTCGTGCGGGACTGCGCCGGTTATGGGCTGGCACAGTGGACTTACTGGAGCCGGAAACAGGGACTTTTCAATTTTGCCAAGGCGGCGGGCCGGAGCATCGGAGACATGGAGATGCAGCTTAATTTCCTGATGAAAGAGCTGCGTGAGGGTTACAAAGCTGTTCTGACCACGCTGAAAACGGCGGGAAGCGTCCGGCAGGCATCAGATGCAGTCATGCTGCAATTTGAGCGCCCGGCAGATCAGAGCGAGACGGCGAAAAAGCGCCGGGCCTCGTTCGGGCAGAAGTATTATGACAGGTACGCAAAACCCAAGGAGGGACAAGCTGTGGGAACATTCAAGCCGAGACTGACCCGACCGGAGGCGGGCAACAAATATTACATCACCAAGGCGAGCGGAGGATGGTCGGACGCCATCAAGGGAAAGCCGGTGGACGCGCTGTGCAACACCCTTTCCAACTGCGTGGGCTATGCCTATGGGCGATTTAATGAGATCGGCGGTTACGGGTGCTGTAAATATCTGCGGCCCGTGAACGCCGAAAACTTTATCCAGTTTGCCGGGGGCCTGGCCGTAGGTCAGGAGCCGAAGCTGGGGGCCTGCATGGTGTGGCGCAAGGGGGCGACGCTGAACGGTTCGGATGGAGCGGGCCATGTGGCAATCGTGGAGCAGATCATCAGTGCAACTGAGATCGTGACCAGCGAAAGCGGATACGGAAGCAAAACCCCGTTCTGGACAAAGCGCCGGAAGAAAGGCACAGGGAACTGGGGAGCCGGGAGCGGGTACACTTTCCTGGGCTTTATCTATAACCCGGCTGTGAGCGGAAGCACCACGACAACCCCGGCACCGAACCCACCGACAACCGGAGGCGCAACCGAAGCGCTGAAATACAAGGTGGGCCAGATGGTGCAATCTCTGGCGAAGAAGCACTACACCAGCTCCAATGCGGCGACGGGGAAGAACTGCAAGCCGTGCGAGGCAAAGGTGACAGCCATCAATCCGGGAAGCAAGCACCCCTATCATGTGGTGGGTACTTCTGTGTATGGATGGGTAGACGAGGACGACATCGCGGCCACGGCATCTGCTGACACTGCCCTTGCCGTAGGCGACCGGGTGAAGATGGACAAGTCGGCAACGATCTACGGCACCATGCGCAAGTTTGCCGCATGGGTATATGCCGCAAAGCTGTATGTGCGCGGCATTGACGGGAACCGCGTGGTGGTATCCACGCTGAAAAGCGGGGCTATCACCGGTGCGGTTGACAAGAAGCATTTGACGAAAGTGTAATAGGAGGGTATACACATGGATAACATTATGCAGTACATTCCCTTGGCGGTATCCACTGTTCTGCTGGCGGCCCTTATCCTGACGGTGGTCACCAACATCATCACCCAGGTTCTCAAAAAGCTCACCTGGGAAAAGATACCCACCAACATTCTGGCCTTTCTTGTGGCGATGGCCGTGACACTTCTGGCGTTCTTCGCGGTCTGTCAGATCATGGCGTGGGCCGTCACCTGGTATATGGTGGCCGGAGCGGTAGCCCTGGGCTTGTTCGTCGCCTACGCCGCTATGTTTGGATATGACAAACTGCGAGAGGCGCTGGAGCAGATCATTAACTGGGAAAAGAGAAAAACAGAGTAAAGATGTCCCCCGGCTATCACACTTACAGGTGCGGTAGCCGGGGGATTTTTCATTATACACGCAACAGTGAAAATAACTATTGCGGAGCGGGAAAATATTGGGTATCATAAGGGTGTAAAATGCGACAAAACAAGACAAGCGGAACGGAACCGGGAAACCGGAAACCGCCCGCCGGGATGCACGGGAGGAGGTATTACAGTGCAGGCCAAGGAACGCACATTTAAGCACCTGACAAAGAACGACAGGCTGAGAATGGAACGGTGGCTGAACAAAGGGATGAAGCCGAGAGAGATCGCGGATAAGCTGCGCGTCCACATCTCCACCGTCTACCGGGAATTGAAGCGGGGAGAATATGAGCGGCTGGATGGGGACACCTGGGAGATGGTGACGGCGTACAGCCCGGACATCGCAGAGGAGCGGTATCAAAATCACTTACGGGAAAAAGGGCCAGACTTGAAGATTGGAGCAGATCACGAATTGGCCCGATACATCGAGGAGACGATCATCGCCAACGATTGCAGCCCTGCCGCTGTACTGGGGTATGCAAAGATGGAGGGCCGGACATTCAAGACCTCTGTTTCCGTAGCAACCATTTACAGCTATATCAAAAAAGGGATATTCCTGCGTATCACACAGGTGGATTTGCCGCGGCGCGGGAAGAAAAAGCAGGGGTACAAAAAGGTAAAGACAAGGAAAGACCAGGCCAGGGCATCTGCCGGTGAGAGCATCGAACGCAGACCGGAGAGAGTAAAGAACCGGGAGGAGTTTGGGCACTGGGAAATGGATACGGTGTACAATAAAAAGGATAGTACCAGCAAGGCGCTTCTGGTACTGACCGAGAGAAAGACCCGGCGGGAGATCATCATACTGATACCGAACCGCAAAGCGGAGACCATTGTTAAAGCATTGGACGCGCTGGAGCGGAAAATCGGAGCAGTGAATTTCAGGAAGATTTTTAGGACGATCACGGTTGATAACGGCTCTGAGTTCTCGGCGGCGGAGGAGATGGAGCGCAGCGCTGTCAACAAGACCATCCCCCGGACAAAGGTTTATTTCTGCCACCCCTATTCCTCGTGGGAGCGTGGGAGCAACGAAAACGCCAACATTATGATTAGGCGGAAACACCCCAAGGGAACCGACTTTGAAAAGGTGAGCGCAAGACAGATCGCCGAGACCGAACAATGGATAAACAACTACCCACGGAAGATACTGGGGTATATAAGCAGCGAAGTGGCTTTCCGGGCCTGCTTGCGGGAAATAGGGCTATCGGCGTAGGCCGTATGGGACGCATGGGAGAAAGGGGGAAAGTGGAGGGGGCATGAGGAACATAATAAGGAAAAGCGGAGGCTGCCGACCAAGGGAATTGACGGCGGCCATATTGTCATGTTAAAATTAGACAAAATAAAAGGTGAAAATTTGTGCGCAATAAATGCTTGACTTTTTCATGCTGAATAATTAGAATAAATGCGAGAGAACTCGACAAGAGTTTTCCCGCATTTATTTTTTTGTCAAAAAGCCGGCAGAAAAGGAGGTGGGCAGGTTGAGTAAAAGGCATCTCATGCTGAAAGACCGCATGGAACTTGAAAGATTGTATGGAAAAGGGTTCGGGGCGGCGGAGATCGCAACGAAGCTGAAAGTCCATCGCTCCACTGTGTACAACGAGTTGAAGCGCGGAGACACCGGAGAGATGGACGAAAACGGGCGGTTTGGGTATAGCGCGGAGCTGGCGCAGCAGAGACTTCTTGAAAATTACCGCCAGAGAAGAACGGCGAGAGCCTGACCAGGGAGAGGGGTACATATATGAAAGCCGCATACTGCGAAATCAAACGGGGCCGGAACTGCGTGACGGTCAATTACTATTCTAAGGAGGGATACGGCCTGGAGCTGGGCTGCCGCAAGCTGGAGCGGGAGCGCCGGGAGGCGTATGCGGCAAAGCGACGCAGGCTGAACAGAATTAGGGAGAACATCGGGGCGGGCGTTGGTATGCTGGGATTTCTGCTGCTTCTCTGTGCGGGAGGAACTGAGGAAATTTCCGTGATTGTCATGACCGGGGCCGCCGGGCTGGCGTTGATGGTACTGGGCGGATGGCTGGGCCATGCGTTCTACGGCCAGGAGGAAAATGCAGAGTGGCTGCGCCGGATGCGGGAACGGGGAGAAGTGGAATGACCGAGGAACGAGAGGCCATCCACCGGCGGGCAATCGAAAGAGAGCGGGAAAACCGCTGGAACGCAAAAGGCCGGGCCTGTGTCACCCATCCTAAGTACGGGTCTGTGGTGGTGCCGCACAGCTCCAACCTTGCGGCCTTGATGAATGCGGCGGAATACTGGGGCTGCGACTGGTCGGAGATCACCGGCGCGTCGGTCATGGTGGCAAAACCAGGAGACGGCCCGGCAGTGAAGCCGAAAGAGTTTTGCAACCTGGTTGCAAGTGATTTGAGATGATCGGAGGAACTGAATATGAAAGTGAGAATTAACGCCCATGGAAACGCCTTGCCGGAGGCTCACGGAGAATGGATTGACCTTTGCACAGCAGAGGACACCACACTGAGCTTTCTGGAGTACAAGATCATTTCCCTGGGCATTTCTATTGAAATTCCGGCGGGCTACTATGCCCATATCGTGCCGAGGTTGTCCACATTTGGGAAGTGGGGCATCCTGCTTGCCAACAGCATGGGTGTGATCGAGAACGATTACTGCGGCGACGGGGATGTGTGGGGCTTCCCGGCGGTGTGCCTGCGCAAGGACGGGACAACCATTCCAAAGGGAACACGCATTTGTCAGTTCCGGCTTGTGGAGAAAGCGCCGCCTGTTGAGTTTGTGCAGGTGGAGAGCCTGGGAAATGAAAACCGGGGCGGATACGGAAGCACCGGAGAGCGGGCGGGTATGACCGAGAGCAGACAGCCGCAGGAAATGCCGGGCCAGAGAATGAGCCGGGTCGAGCGGATGTTTGGGAGCCGTGATAGCTGGGCTACACCGGCGGCGGACGATGGACAGGGGCCGTATAAGGGGTTCTTGATGATCGAGTGCGAGGAGTGCGGAGCGGTCAAAGCGTTCTGCGCAAAGCGGGAGACCTACGGATTTAAGTGTTCCTGTGGGCATGAAACCCCGCTGGAAAATTTGCGCCCGCTGTTCATGCACTGCAAATGCGGAAAGAGCTTCCGATACAAAACCAATGTCACGGCACAGACCATCACCCACACCTGCCTGAATTGCAAGGCACCGGTGGACATGGAGCTGAACAGCAAAGGTAACGCGTATGTGACTGTTGGAGTGAGAAAGGGGCAAGCATGAAAAAGTTTTTTGAAATCTTGTCTGCTGCGTTGTTCTTAGCGGTGTCGGTAACTTGGGCCGCAGCCCTTATTCTGGCCGGGCCTGCACTGCTGAAACTCTGTATTCTGTACCTGTTTGGATAAGGAGGGGCAGACATGAAGCTGTCAAAGTATGTGAAGCTGGTCAAGGGCGGCGGATATTGCATGGTCGCCCATGTGGAAGATAGCGGGATATGGCTGGGAACCAGATCGGCAATCTTCCGAGCAACCGAGCTGCCGGACATGGTGGGAGAAGAACAGGTGCGCACGGTTCTGGATATGCCGGAAAAGGCATGGGAGAAAGTTCATTTTGACGAGCGCTGGGAGGGCACAGTTAAAAGCATCTTCGGGATGAACCTTTCTGACTATGCGGACGGCGAGCAGGACACCGAAAAACTGAAAGTGATGGCAGCGCCGGATGGGCTTTGGTGCGATTGCCGCCGGAGCATGGATGATGGTGAGCTGATCTTTTACCGCGAGGCGATGCTCTCTCCCCTAGCGGAGCAGATCAAGGAAAGCGACTACATCAGGTACACGGTCAGAAAAATGGAGAGCGGCCAGCGGTATTTGGTGGTGCATGACGGGTTCGAGGTGCTGGCGGCGATCATGCCGGTGCGGATTGTGACCGAAAAGTATCTGGCAGACCTGTCGGAGTTTCAGGCGCTATGCACCGAGCAGTTTTACCGCGAGCGGGCGCGGGGAGAGTTTGCGGCCCAGGAGACCGAGGAGCCGGATGCGGAGCAGATCGGGATGGAGGATACACCGGAAAATGAAAACTGAAACCGTGGAAGCTCGGGCGGTAAAGATTGCTGCGAAAATTATGCAGGCAGATGGACTTTGCCGTTACGATGATGTGGACAAGTGCCGCAGGGTATATGTGACTGAGGAAACCTGCGAACGGTGCATCCGTTCGTGGCTGCTGACCAAGGCGAAAGTGGAGCTAATCAGAGAGGGGAAAATGAAGCATGAATGTTGAAAGAGCGCGGGAAATTCTCGACCCGGAACATCGGGAGAACTACGACGGTATGGAGGCTGTAAATGAGGCTTGCCGGATGGGGCGGGATGCGTTGGGGAAACTGGTGCCGCTGCGCCCCTATCCTGACGGCGGTAAAAATATCATGGCCTGCCCCCGCTGCGGGAGCGGCGAATACCTGCACAATGAGGACGGGAATGAGCAGAACTTCTGCGGGCAGTGTGGGCAGGCTATCGAATGGAGATAAGCCATGAAGAATTTTGAGAAAAAGAGGGGCGGGAGCCAGCTCAATTTTCTTGACGAGATCATAGTGGACAACTTTGCAGGGGGCGGCGGGGCCTCCACAGGCATGGAGCTGGCAACAGGGCGTCCGGTGGCAATCGCCATCAACCATGACCCTGATGCAATCCTAATGCACCGGACAAACCACCCATACACGGAACACCTGCAAGCGAGCGTGTGGGATGTAGACCCGAGAGAGGTTTGCCGGGGCCGTCCTGTGGGGCTTGCGTGGTTCTCGCCGGACTGTAAGCACTTCTCCAAAGCCAAAGGCGCGGCGCTGGTAGACCGGAATATCCGGGGCCTTGCGTGGATTGTGCTGCGATGGGCCGGGACTGTCCGCCCGCGGGTGATTATCCTGGAAAATGTGGAGGAGTTCGTTACCTGGGGGCCTGTACGAAAAGGAAAACCGGTGAAGAAAAAAGCCGGGCAGACCTTTCAAAAATGGAAGCGGCAGCTTCTGGAGCTGGGGTATCAGGTTGAACACCGGGAGATCGTTGCGGCAGACCTGGGAGCGCCGACCACAAGAAAACGCTTTGTGCTGGTTGCTCGCTGCGACGGGCGGCCTATCGTGTGGCCGGAACGGACGCATGGGCCGAGAGACAGCGAGGAGGTACGAGATGGGCGGCTGATGCCATGGAAAAGCGCCGCGGAGATCATCGACTGGAGCGTACCTTGCTACTCTGTATTTGCCAGTAAGCGGGAGCTGAAAGAAAAATATGGTGTGAACGCCGTCCGGCCACTGGCGGATAACACCATGCGGCGGGTTATCCGGGGCGTGGACAAGTTTACCATCCGAAGCGGTCACCCGTTCATCGTGGAGTGCAACCACGGAGGGGACGGACACGCAAGAAGTACAGAGGAACCGGTCAACACCGTTACCAGAAAATATACCGGGGGAATTTGCACACCCGCTCTTGTGCCGTTCACATTCAGCAATACGGGCGGAAGCGTGGGGGAGAGTTTGCGCGGGCCGGTTGGAACGGTGAGAACCGCAGGAAGTCAGGTTTTAGCTGCGGCGAACATTATTCAGTACCACACAGAGCAGACGGAAAATGTTCGTGCAAACGGGCTGAGGATGCCGCTGCCGACGGTGGACGCCTCCAACCGGTACGGGCTGACCACGGCACAGCTTGTAGAATATTTCGGGAATGGGCAGCCGATTGATGTGAGAAAGCCGATGCACACGGTAACGAGCCACGACCGGGAGGCGATAGTCTGCACCCACATCTGCAAGTATTACGGAGGCGTGATAGGGGCGGAAGCGCAAGAGCCGCTGCCGACGGTGACGGCAGTTGACCACAATGCGGTAGCGGCGGCCCATATTGTCGAGTTCAAAGGGCGGGACATTGGGCAGGACGCAGATCGGCCACTGCGCACGATCACGGCATCTGCCGGGGAATTTGCAGACTGCCGGGCAGAGCTGATGGAGGCGGGAAGCCAAGACCTGATGCACTGGCCGGAAGTCCGCGACCTGCTCAACCGCCATTGTGGGTATGAGATGGCAGACGATGAAATTCTGCTGCTGGAGATCGGCGGAGGGCTTTACTTTATCGCAGACATCCTTCTGCGGATGCTGACGCCGCGGGAACTCTATAACGCCATGGGTTTTCCACCAGATTACATCATCGACCGGGACTACCTGGGCAACGAGTACGGGAAAACAAAGCAGGTGGCCCGGTGCGGGAACGCGGTATGCCCTCCCATGGCGACGGCCCTTGTACGGGCGAACCTGCCGGAGTGGTGCAGCCGGACGATCACGACCATGGAGGAGCTGGAAAAAGCTGTGACGGCATGAGGATTGGACTGATTGATGTAGACGGTCACAACTTCCCGAACCTTGCGCTCATGCGAATATCTGCATACTACAAGGCGCGGGGCGATCTTGTGGAATGGTGGTGGAGCGACTTCGTTTACTACGACATTGTGTACATGAGCAAGATTTTTTCCGACGCATACAGCCTGGATATTCCGGCACCACTAAACGCGGGCAAGGTATTGCGCGGAGGCACAGGATATGCCATAGACATAAAGGACGGCGTGGAAGTTTTAGACCAAGAAAAAAACGACGCACTGCCGACGGAGATAGAAACCATGTTCCCAGATTATAGCTTATATCCTCAGTATGATTTTGCAGTCAGCATGACCAGCAGAGGGTGCCCAAACGGTTGCCCATGGTGTCATGTATGGGCCAAAGAGGGACAAGAAAGCATAAAGGTTGCGGATGTGGGGGATTTCTGGTGTGGGCAAAAGGAAATCAGGGTGCTTGACCCAAACATTACAGCCTGCAAGGAAAAACGGGAGTTATTCAGGCAATACCGAGACACTGGGTCGTTGCTGGACTTTACGCAGGGCCTTGACATCCGACTGATGGACGACGAGGACATGGCTGACCTGGAGCAAATGAGGCTCAAAAATGTGCATTTTGCGTGGGACAATCCAAGAGCGGACTTATCCGGTAAATTTGCAGACTACGCAAAGGTGGGAAAAAAGAATAAGCATGGAAGATTTGGAACGGTATATATTCTCACAAATTTCAACAGCACAATGGAAGAAAACCTGCACAGAATTTATACCGTGAGAGACCTGGGGTATGACCCGTATGTAATGATCTACAACAAACCTTCCGCGCCAAAAGAAATTAAGCGATTACAAAGATGGGTGAACAACAAGATCATTTTCCGATCAACAAGAAAATTTGAGGAGTTTGAGGGGTGATATGGTGGACTGCTATTACTGCAAAGCAAAGGAACACTGCATAGCTGCGGCGCAGCCAGGGTCAATGGTGTGCTTGGTGAACCGCATGAGGTATGGAGGCACACACGCGGACGATGCGCCGCCCCGTCAGGACGGAGGCTTTTGCCAATACTGCGGTCAGCCGTTGCGAGAGATCGGGCGGGAACGGTTCTGCAACAATGTGAACTGCCGGAACCGGTATGTGAGCGTATGACGGGAGGCGGTTGTGGCATGAGCAAAAAGAATATGCGCCGTATCTCTATTCTGGTAACGGCACAGACGGCAAAGAACCTGGAACGGCTGGCGTCCATGTGCGGATACCGAGAAATCGGGATGGTCGTGGACAAGCTGACCAGAGAAAAAATGATCTCCCTGCATACGGACGCTCTGATGCCTGGGGAAAGAAAGGGGAAACAGATATGAGATACCGGTGTAACTGCCCGGAATATGAGGAGCGGCCCTGTGACAACCTGAACGAGGAATTGGAGTGCGAGGAGTGCCAGCATGGAAAGCCAGAGGAAAGTGAGGAACAGAAATGAATGAGAAAACAGTTTATACCTGCACAGACCAGGAGCATGACGCCTGGGTGTGCGGGAAGTGCGGATACATAGAGAACTTTGAGGCAGACGGCCCGGAGGAAAACGGGTGGCGCTTCTGCCCTGCCTGCGGGCGGGAAATCGTGATTGCGGATGAAACATCAGAGCTAACGAAAAAACAATGGGACTGGATCATGGGACGGTTCAGCCGTGCAGAGTAGACAAGGAGGCCGGGAGATGGCAGAAAACGAGCTGTGTCCATTCAATAACGCCAACTGTATGTGCCAGTTTTGTACGGAGCCATGCAACAACGGGCTGAACTGCTGGGAGTGCAAAAGCAAAGGCGAACAGGTTCACAGCGTCTACCTCTGCACGGGGTTCAAAGGAGACCTGAACAGGTATCTTGAAAACTGGAAAGCGCACCAGACGGAGGGAGAAAATGAGCCGGAGAAAAGATAGCCCGTCCCGCTGGCGGGTATGGCCCAAAGAGAAAAAGACCAGGAAGCCAGAGGCCAAGCGGGATACAGAGGAGCTGGTGCGGTGCAAAGAGTGCTGCCACCTGGAGATTACTGGCTGTTACGGGGAATGTGGCCGGGGCTACCTGGGCATTGTGCGCCCGGATGATTATTGCAGCCGAGGACGGCGACGAGAAAAAAGCACCTGACAATTCAGCGAGCGGCAGCGGTCGCGCCGGTGATCGGCGCGGCCTTGCCGGTTGAGAAAACTCCTGTGCCTGCCTGACGGCGGGCAAAAAATAAAGTCGGCGAGGGCCGACAATGGGCTGGTATATCAGCGTTAAGTTAAGGGACAGGCCACCGGGAGAGGTGGAAGCCCAGGAGGGACAGGCCAAAAGGCTGGCCGGACAGGAAAGAGAATGTTGTTGAGCGGAAGCAAGGCCCGCCCTTGCTTCCGGTAATCAGCAATCAGCACTAAGCGCAGGCTGGGTCAAGGGAAAGGGTGGAGATTTCCGGCAGGAAATACGACCCGGCCTTGACACAGACGGAGCGGGTGCTATGGGGAGGGGTGAGGTTGTGGGCCTGTATTACCGAGAACAAAAGCATATCTGCGGCAAGGACTACGACACAGCCCCATACATGGAGGTCGATCTATACCCTGTCTCAGCCAAGAAGCATAAGGCGTCACGCCGGGCAAAGAAAAAAGAAGCATCCTCTCTGGCACAGCAGACCTACAACGACAACCGGGCCAAGCGCTACCATGTGCAGCTCGTCAACACCAACTTCGGAAAAGGGGATTTCTCCTGGACTGGGACATACGACGACGATCATCTGCCGGAGCCGGGGGACACACACAGGGCCGACCTGGATTTTACGAACTACATCAAGCGGCTTTACCGGTGGTGTGACAGGAACGGGGTGCAGCGCCCCAAGTGGGTGGCGGCGACGGAGTACACCACGATCACGGAGGACGGGAAAGTTTGTGGCCGCCATCATCACCACGCGATCATCCAGCACACGAAGGGCTTGACCAGGGATGTGTTGGAAGAACTGTGGAGCGTAAACGGGAAAAGAATAGGCTTGACGCGCGGGGAATACCTGGATGTTGACCATGGCAGCGTGGAAAGTCTTGTGCGATACATCAGCAAGAACAAGCGGTGCGCCCGGAGCTGGAGACAGAGCCGGGGCCTGGAGAAACCAAAGACACCTCCGCCCAATGACAGCAAGTGGAGCCGCCGGAAGCTGGACGAGGCCAGCACCCTGTACATAGACGACACGGAATTTTGGGAGAAGAAGTATCCGGGGTACACCCTGAACCGGGTGGAAACCAAAGTGAGCGACGGGGGTATGCGCCACACAATCGTGATCTTGCGCCGTGCTGAATGCTGGCATGGGCGTGGGAATATCAAACAGACGAGGAGGAGACCTGTATGACAAACAAGGAACGGTTCAAGGAAATTTTCATATCCCAGGTGACGAGGCCGGGGGCGGCAGACCTGCTGGCCTGGCTTGGAACCACAGACTTTTTCGAGGCACCGGCCAGCACACGCTTTCACGGGGCATATCCCGGCGGGCTGGTGGAACACAGTCTGAATGTATATTATGCCCTGCTCGGACAGTCTACCATCCGGGAGTACGGCGGGGAGAGTGTCGCCATCGTGGCGCTGCTGCATGATGTCTGCAAAACCGGCTATTACCGCAGGGAGCGGGACGGAAAGTACAGCGTGAAAGACCAGCTGCCGATGGGGCATGGGGAAAAGTCTGTGTATCTGGTGATGAAGTTCATGGACTTGACTGACGAGGAGGCCCTTGCTATCCGCTGGCACATGGGGGCTTATGACGATGCTTTCCGGGGCGGGAGCCGGGCGCTGAACGAAGCACAGGACAAATGCGCCCTTGTGCTGGCCCTGCACCACGCCGATATGCAGGCGACACAGGAAGAAAAACGGCGGGAGGGCATTTTGTGATGGCGTTCCGTCTGGAGCTGTCCGACCTGCCGCCGCGCTACCGTGCGCAGGCGGAAGCGCAGCTCGCCAAGGGAAGAAAAAAGCGGAGCGACCCGCTGGCGGAGGCGGCACGGGCCGCGAAGATCACCGGCAAGGAGTTTGACAGCCTGGGCGAGTATGAATATTACATCGGCACCGTGGCCCCAAAGGTGGCGCGGGGTGAGATCGTGGAGTGGGAGGCCCACCCATGCTTTCCCCTGTTCCCGGCGGGACAATACGGGGCTTTGAAGCTGCGCCCGGTTCGGTATACTGCGGACTTCCGGTTGGTTTATGCAGACGGAACCGTGGAGATCGTGGAGATCAAGAGCAAGTTTGTCCGGCGGATGCAGCGGGATTATGCCCTGCGGCGGCGGGTATTCCTGGAACAGGTGGCCCGCCCGGCTGGATGGAAATTCACGGAGATCATAACAGCGGATAGCAAAGAGGAAATTGACCGCTGGACAGAACTGACAAAGGGGGCAAAGTAGCGATGGACGAGAAGCAGAAACCAGTGTGCGGGCTGTGCCAGCGGCACCAAAAGCTGGAGACCGTGGACGGGATGGCATTTTGGATTGAGTGGGACGAAAACGGCAGGCCGCGCCTGTGCATGGACAGCACGACTGCGGGTGGCGGGCTGAATGTGCTTTGTGTGCAGTTCTGCCCCATTTGCGGGCGGAGATGTGAAAACATTGTGGAAATGGAGGAAAATCATGGGGAAGCATAAAAGAAAGCCACCTGTTTTCGCCGGGAATGTGGCCCGGCAGGCCCAGGCGCGGTATCTGCGCACCAAGAAGCCGGAAAGCGAGCGGGTACAGGAAAACCGGGAGGCGGCAGGCCATGTGATCTGTTTGTGCTTCATGGTGGCGCTGAATGACCGGTACGGCATTGGAGAGGGCCGCTTGCAGAGAGTGACGGACGCGGCCAATGGGGAGCTGGAGCGCTTTGCAATCAACCAGAGGGCCGTGGGTATGGAGCGGGCAAAGAAACTGCTCAACGAGACGCTGGCGGGCTTGTACGATGGGAATTTTGTGCTGCCTATCACGAAGCCACCCAAAAAAGCAAGAGACTGGGCCATGCTGGGAGAACAGCGGGAAGCGGCGGAGATCGTGGTCAAGTGCTACGCACTGGGCACACACAAGGCACTGGGCTTTGGCCGGGAGCGCCTGGAGGAGACGATCAAAGCCACAGAAGCTGTGTTCCGGGAGTTTGGAGAGTGGGCAAAGGGCGGGGACTACTTCGGGTACGCCATGCTGGCAAGACGGCTGACAGAAATTCTCGGTGAGCCGGTGGATGTGGACGAAAGCAAGGCTGACGAGCCGATTTTCAGCAAAACGCTGGACTGAGGGTGTTAGAGGGAGACGGCGAACAGAAAGCCGGGAACGGGAGGCGACGATGCAGTTTGAGAGCGTGAAACACATAGCCCAGTATTACAAGGCCATTCCGGGTATGCTGCGCTTGTTGCAGCAGGAACGGGAGGAGCTGGAGGGCGATTACTATGGGCTGCGTGGGCTGGCGTATGACGGGACGCCGCACAGCTCGTCGCCGGGGAAACCGACGGAAGAAGCGGGCCTGCGGGCGCTGGAAAGCGGTGTGGGCGACCGGCTGGCAGAGATCAAGGCGAACGAGATGGTTTTGAGCGCGGACGCAGCGGCCATCCGGGGCTGCCTGGACGCCGTAAACGGTAGGTACAAGCAGGTGATCTTGATGCGCTATGTGCGTGGTTACAGTTGGGCAAAAACGGGCGTCAGGATGAACGCACCAGACAGCACCGTGAGAAACTGGCACGAGCGGGCTATGGAGCGTTTTGGCGAGGCCCTGGAGGAGCTGCCGGAGGCGGCGGAGTTGGCCGCCCGCGCCGCGCGCGCGCGTACATAATAAGCGCCGAAAAATTTTGTGCGGGGAGCGGGATGGTTTTGGGGCTGTGTCTGCCGCCCACTGGGACGGATTTTTGCAGGGGCGAGCCGCCGGAAACCAGCCCTAAAGGAAGTTTTCTGAACCGACTATATGCGCGGCGTGTTCAAGTTTCCACAAAGCGGGGAAAGGCTGTGGAAAAACAATTTGCGAATATGAAAGCAGGTGGGTGAAATGCCAATGAGCAAGAAAGCGACCTTGTTGTTGCTGGAATACATGAAACGGACTATTGAGCAGATGCCGAATGATGTAAAAATCAATCGCTTTTTTATGTACGGGGGCGGAGCTGGGATTATTTTGGATAGCGGCATTTATGATGCTGCAAGGGAGTTGAACAAGAAGGTGGACTGCGCAGAGGCGATATTTTGCAGAGGATGGAGCATTCACACAATCCACCTGGGGGCACTGACCGTTTATGAACCACGCAAACAACTGCGGTTCAGCAAAGAGTGGGAGGAGAAAATTTGAAATGGGTTTTGTGAGAACGATAACCGGAAGCGTGGGTAGATACTTAGCTCGGCGGCGGCGGATACGGGCGCTGCGGAGCCGGTATAGATACCTGTACAGGAGCGGGAAAAGATGAAAGAACCCCGGCGGGCCGTTTTGTTACGGTCTGCCGGGGTTTTGTTTCGCTTTTTGAGGTTTTGATAACGCTTTTTCCCGTTCTGATAACGGCGTCAGGGTTCCGGGGGTTCGTCGGGCGTATTGAGTTCGAGGGGCTGGCCCTCCCGCTTCATGCGCTCAATACAAGCCTGTATCACATAGCCCTGGACGCTCTGATCGGCGGCCTTGGCGGCGGCACGGATGGCCGCGCCGATGGACTTGATCGGGCGGACGCTGATATAGTCGCACTTGGCGTTATAACGGTCGTTGCCGCGCCGCCTGTATTCTGGAACTGGCATAGGTCATTCCTCCTCCTGGGGTTCGTTATAGCCCGTCAGGTCGATCATGGTGATCTCCGGGGGCTGTGGGGTGAGTTTGTAATAGCGCCCGTTTTCGTAGTGCTGGTCGGTTACGCCGTCGAACCAGGTAATATCTCCATGCTGGGCCTGGGCGGCCTCCATGCTTTGCTGTGCCTGCTGCTCGGTCAGGCCGTCAAAGGTGAGGCGCTGGCCGTCGGCAAACTGAGCCACCAGGCGGAACGCCGGGAAAATCTGCTGTGTGTTGTCCATGGGGTGCCTCCGTTCACTATCAGTCGGCTGCAAGATCATCGGGGACATCTGCGGCGGTTAAGGGCCTGTTGCAAGCGATTTCTTTAAGGGGGAGATATGGGCAATCGTTATAGCTGGGGTATTTATCGGCCTCGGCACAGAGGAGGCACGAGGCACGGGTGCAATTCTTGTTGACGCGCTGGGCGATGTATTCCTTGTTGGTCATATAAAAACCTCCCAATGAAGTGAATTGAACTTGTCGTATTATAACACGAAACAGTGTATAGGTCTATTCAAATTCAGATAAATGCTGGGAAAGGGCCTGTTCAATCCCGCGGCGCTGGCACTCGCCGGTGCGGTCAAGCTGTATGCCGCCATCTTGACCGGCGGAAACGGTGCAGCCGCACTTCCAGATATACATGGCCTGCGTGATGATGTCCAAAGTCAGATAATCGCAGAGGGCAAGATCATAGGGGGTAACAGAGGAACTGGAGCCGCCATTGAATAGATTGTGAGCGGAGCGGATGGCTGTAAATTGACTGTCAGACAGTTCCGCCCGGCGGGCGACGGACAAAATACCGGGGAAACTGATACCGTCGGGGCAAATTTTGCGCCGGGCGATGTCACACAGCGTTTTGTCGGCGGAAAGGATATAGACGGCGGCCATGTATCCGCCGTCCCGCTGGCGAGCGGGGGCGGAGCTGGCGGCCAGGGCCATGAGTTCACAGTAGCGGGCATAGTGGTTCTTGTGGTCGATCATTGGGATACCTCCTGTTCGTTTGGCTCGTAGTAGGCAACGACTTCACCAGTCATGCTGTCGTGGCGGCAGGGCCAATATACGGCAGGTTTCATTTTGTTTCCTCCTCTGTTTTTTCAATAAGCCCCATATTTTGCAGGGCGTAATAGACTTGCATATCTTTCAAACATTTTTTGCAGAGAAAGCCACTTGAGCCTTTGAAAAACTCACCTTGAATAACGCAACCACACCGGATGCACTCGATCATTGTTATTCCTTTCTGCCCTTTACCCTGGGCGGCGGGTTTTGTATGGGGTGCCGTCGCTTTGTACCGGTGCGGCGGCTCCAAGGTGTCCGGGTATCATTTTCGTGGGGTCACGAAAATGGTTGTCAATCAAGGCCAAGGGCGCGGCGGGCGGCCTGTTCTGCGTTGGGGGTCAACTGCCGCTGCCATGCGCTGTATCGGGGAGACCAGCGGAAGCCGTTGGATTTGAGTGCGGCGCGGGTCTCCTCGTCGGGCTTTTCGTCAAAGAGGATTTGGAGCCGGTCGGCCTCCAGGTTGCGGACGATCTCGCCGCCGTCAAATTTGGTGTTTTCGGCGGGCTGTGTCTGCCGGGCGGCTCGGCTGTCCAGCTCGGCAAGGCGGGTTTCCACCCGCTTGATCTTGCCCCGCAGGCTGGAAAGCTCATAGTCAGGCATGGGCTTTTGCGCCCAGGAATAGGCGCTTTGGATGGCGGCGTCATTTTGGGCGGCGGTTTCATCGCTCATGCCAGGGAAGCCCTTCAAGGTCTTGTGCTTGCGGTAGTAGGCGTTCATGGCCTTGCCGGTGTCCAACCTGTTTTGTAACTGCTGGAGCTGATCGGTGAGCATTTCACGGGCGTGAGGGTCGGCCAGATCGACGGGGCCGGAGCCGACGGTTTTGATTTTGTGCAAGATGGCCTCGATCTCTTTGTACTCCTGCCACAAGCTGTCCTCGCGGGCGTTCTGGCGCTGCTTTTTCTTCACCGGGAAGTTAGAGCCGCCGGAAACAAGGATACTGGGACAGCTTGCGCCGTTGCGGTTGTAGTCGTTCGTCCACTGGGCGAGGCGGCGGGCGTAGCGGTCAAGCAGGGCGTCCAGCTTGCCGTGGTAGTAGGGACTTGTGGCGGCCTTGCAGCGCTCAACCAGGGCGGCGGCTTTGTCCACGCTGGCCCGGTATTCGTTTGTGGCGCGGCCTGCGGGGTAGTCTCGCATGGACATCATCTCGTGCGCCCGGCGGGCTGTCTCCTCGTCGATGGGGTAATATTTGACGGCGGGTGCCTCCTGGGCTTGCTCCTGGGGCTGTGCGTCATTGTGACCGGTGGCGTCAATGATCTCGTCCAGATCGACGGTCAGTAGGCTTTGCTGTTCGTACATGGCTTTTCCTCCTTGGTTTTGGGTGGTGGGGTTATTGGTCGGCTTCCTTGACCGCCTCCGGGGTGTCGGAATAGTTGTAATCAAGCCCGTGCTGCTCCATGAGATCGGAAACCGCCTGACCCGTCAGGCCGGAGAAGCAAAGGGTCTCGTCAACAACCGTCGCCCCCAGCGTGGCGGAAAGGTCGGACAGGCTGCCGAAGTGGTTCAGGACTGCGGCATAGATTTTGGGTTGCGGCATGGTGGAAACCTCCCTGTTTTGGATTTGGGTTTTGGCCCATGAGCGCCCCCGCCCTGGTGCCGGGCTTGCACTGGCGGCGCGTTTGCGTCGGCCTTGCGGGCTTACAGTTTGAGAAGCCGCCGGGCGGTGTCCTCGTCGATGTAGTTTGACCATCCGGCACGGTGAAGCTCCTCGGCGGCTTGGGAAAGGGTGATCGTGCCGTTCTGGACATCCTCGCGCAGACTATCCAGAATATTTTTGATGGGGAACGGCTCTTTGCGCATGGTATCAGCTCCTTTTTGGGTTTTGTGGTTTGGCCTTGTGGCCTGGGGCCGGGTCGCTTTGTCCGGTGCGGCCCGCGAAGGTGTCCGGGGGGTGTGGTTAGTCCATCTGGCAGTATGTGAGGGCGTCATATCCCATCTTTTGCAGTGCCTTTGTCATGGCCTCGGCGGCGGTTTCGATTTTGTACGCCTGACCAGGAATGGGGAAGCAGACAACAAAGCGCTTAAAATAGCTCCACTGGAAGCATCCGCCGCCCGCCTCTTTGCAAGCCTGCTCGACTTTGGCCTTGTTCCATCTGGTGAGGCGGAGCGCGGGCGCGTCCATGTTGCAAGTGCCGGTGTCCTCCACCTGCGCGGCGGCCTCCTGGCCGATTTTGTAAGCGGCGCGGAGATCGTCGCGGAGCTGGGCATATTTGCCGGTCAGGGATTTTGCCTCCGGTTTTGTGGCCGGGGTCACATAGCGGCCATAAAGCCGATTGTAGACGCTGCGGGCCTCGTCCAGACTGTAAGCGTCGATTATGGCAAGCTCCCCGCCGCCGGTGCGAAGGGCGGCAACCTCGAAGCGATCCGGGGCGGTCTCTGCGGCGTCAATGATGATATGCACGCCGTTTTTGTCGGGGCCTACATAGTGCAGATCGGCGGTGTTTTGGTGGGCGCGTTCGTATGCTGTCATGGTTTTGTACCTCCGTTTTTGTGTTTTGGCCTGCCATCATCAGCGCTGGGCGGCCATTCCCGGCGGACGGCCACAGCGGGCCGTTTCGGCGTTGTGCGTCAGGCGACGCGGACATAATAGGCGGATTTTTTGTTGCTCCACTTGGCCCCGGCGGCCTTGATCGCGTCAGCGTGGCGCTCGGTGTCTCCGGCCAGCCACACCACCGGCGCGGCGGTCTGTGCGCCCTTGATGGTGGCGGTGACGCCTGCCAGATCGGCAAAGCGGGCGGCAATCAGTTCGGCGGCGGTTTTGGGTTCGGGCTGCTCGGCGGCGGGCGCGGCCTGCTGGGCTTCCAGCTCGGCAATTTTGTTAGTGGCCCGGTAAAGATCGCCGCGCACAGCGGAAAGCTCGTCTTGTGCCTGGGCCAGCTCGGCGCGGAGTTTGTCGGCCTCGGCGGTGGCGTCGTTGTCACACTCGGCAAAGTATGCCTTGACGGCCCGGGCGGCCTTGGGTTCGGGCTTGATCGGCAGGACCAGGGCCAGGGGTTCATCACCCACATAGGCGACGGCGGCGGAGATCGCGCCGGTGGCCCGGAGCGTTGCGGATGGGGTGAGCGCCGCAATAAATTTTGCGTTGTAGAACGACGCCACACCGGCGGCGGGGTTGTAGTAGCTGGCGGCGGGGGCCTTGCCTGCCTGGAGGGACAGGGGGCAACGCTCCAGGGTGGGAGCGTTGGCGGTCTGCTCCACGGTCTCGTTAAACAGCTTGACCAGATCAAAGCCGTTATCCGCGGCCTTTTCGCCGTTCTGCATGGTGTAGTTACCGGCCTCGCAGCAGGTCACGGGCTGAACGATGGCGGCATACTCCGGGGGGTTCATCTTGTAGGCGATAAAGCCGTTGGTAACATAGATCGCGCCGTCGTCGGTCACGCGGCAGATAATGCGCTCGGAGCCTTTCAGGGCCTTTGCGGCCTCGTTGGTGTAGTTGCCCATGTACTTTTTCATGCTGATAACCTCCAGATCATCTGTTTTTTTCTTGTGTGGCCCGGTGTCGGGCTGGGGTCGGGTCGCTTTGTCCGGTGCGGCCCGCTAAGGTGTCCGGCGGCTGGGTTAGCGCTTGGATTTTTCAACCTGCAAGGCGTTGAACAGGTGGGATTTTGCCATGTAGAAATGGGGGTCGGTCTCGGGGGCGTCCTGCCCGGCAGCGGCGGCGGCTTCCTTGGCGGCCTTGCCGGGCTTGTCGGTGTACTTCCAGAGGTTGCACACCAGGGCGGCGTGCTGGCCCTTTTTCACGCTGTACCCCATGCGCTTCCACTCCGCGAAAGTGTGGAAAGTGTCAGCGGCCAGCATGGCATGAAACACGGCGTCGGGGGTCTCGTCGCTGCCCTCGGCAACGGTGATCTTCACGCCCGCCCGGCGGGCGGCGATCTGCTCGGCGGTGTAGGTGGCGGCGACCAGCTCGGCAAGCTGGGCGGGGGTAAAGCTGGCGCGGACGGTCTCGAAGATGATCTCGTTGTTTGTCATGGTGTTTTTCCTTTCCGGCTCGTTGGCCTGTTCACTGTTGCGTGTCGTTCTGTGCTTTCAGCATACACTGTTGCGTGTCGTTTTGTCAAGCACTTTTTCGCAATTTTTTTCGGGGGCTGGGGGTTCCCCCTACGGGGGAAATTTTTTTGAACCGCCCCGCCGGGGCGTTGATTTTCCCCGGCGGCGGTGGTAGAATACAAGCGGCAGGGTGGCGGCGAACTCGCAGCCCGTGCCGTGGTTGAGAGCGTCGGGCCGTGCCTTGGTGGGGGGGCCCGGCGCTTTACTTGTTCAGCAGATCGCGGAGCCGCTGGCGGAACTCGTCAAGGTCTTTGCACTCGCTGGCGAGTAGCAAGAGCCGGAGCCGTTCGGCCTCCCGTGCCTGCTGTACAAGCAATTCGCTTGCTGTTGGCGTGGTCATGTTCACCTCCCCTTTCTGGTCGCCTGGGCCGTGGTGGCCCTGGGCGGTTCGCTGGGCGGCGGGCCGTGTGGCCTCCGCTTGCCTCGGATGATAGCGGCATTTTTTCGGGCCGTCAATAGGGCCAAAACCGTTCCCCCGTCCCCCTTTAGGGGGGACTGGGGAAGTTTTTTTGCACAAATTTCCGGGGTGATTTTTTGTGGAAAATGCTGTGTTTGGGGGATTATAGGGGGCGTATATATCCAGGCTATCAAGATACCAGACCGGGCGCATAAAACCCTCCGCCGGGCGGCTGGGCATGATCGGCGGCAGAACGGCGGCGGGCAGGAACCGGGGCAGGACGGGCGGCAGATCAGCGGGAGACGGCGGCGGCAGATCGGGCCGGGGGTGGCATGGTGTGAGCCGGAACCGTGGGCGGCAGATCGTCGCCGTGGTGGCTGCGGCCCATGCGGGCGCGGGCGGCGGGGCGAACTCATGCAGGCCCAGGACGACACAAGCCGCCAGCAGGCAGAGGGGCCGCAGGAGCGGCAACCGGGAGCCGCCAGCCGGGAGACCGGACGGCAACCACCGCACCAGGCAGGGGCAGACCGCCACCAGCGGGAGCAGATCAGGCAACCAACGCCAGCACCAACGCCAGCGGCCAGGCAGAAGATCACACCAAACGCGCCCGCGCCCGCGCCCACCCGCGCGAAGTCGGAACGCCCTCGCCCGCGAAAGGTACTGCTGGGCCGCAGGCCAAGCCTTGCGGGTTCGGAAGCGCAAAATTTTTTTAGGTAAGGGGTCAAAAAATCGCTTCCCTGGGGCCGGGCCGGGAAATAGCTGGGGGGTCAAAAATGCGACAAACGGGGGCGAATGAGCAAGCAAGGCATAAAAAATCCCCCATGGGCTATGCAATGGATAGCACAAGAGGGAAATGAATAAGGAATTATTTTGAAAAGCACTTTTATTTTGCGACAAAATGCGATATAATACAAAGGCCAAACCAATCTGAATAATTGCGCAAACAAAATCCAAAGGGGTTACTATACCCTTTTGGGTATTCGCCTATGCGAACAGAGTGAATTTGATAAAATGCAAATTCCGTTTCTGTTCGTATGGGGAGACCCGTTTGCGCAGATTGGTTTGGCGACTATCGGAGTTTGTGTTTTTGTGCGGCTGCTTCGGTAGCCGCACTTTTTATTTTATACAAAGGGGGTTGCGACGCAGTGAAAACAAAAAGAGGAATTGTACTTCTACTATTTATGGGAACGCTCCTTTTGCTTATGTCTGGGTGCGGAGCAAAATATGAAAATCCAGCCGACCTTCCATTTGGAAGTGACGGGTGGCAGACACAAACGGCGGGAGAGGCCATAGAAGCTCTGTCCGCAGCCGGATTTACCAATATTCAGGAGAACATAAAGGAAACGAGTTCTGCTGATGATGCGGGAAAAATCACAAAGATAACTGTGAACGGTGAAAACCTGTTCCGCAAAGGAGACCGGCACGAGGGAACCGATGCGGTGGAGATCACATATTATTCGTTGAAACAGTACGAGGCAGAAATGGAAATCGAAGTGTCGGGAGATGCAGGGCTGCCGGTGTTTGCGGTGAACACGAACCTGCCGAACGGGACAAAACTGGAATTGACACTGAGCAACGAGGAGAGTTATTCTGAGAAGCAAACGGTAAAGGTTAAGGACGGGCAGGCTGTTAGCGATATGTTTTGGGATAATGGGAATTACCTGCTTGGGGAATACACGCTGTCTGTGGTCATGAAGCCGGAAGATCAGAACGCAAGTGTGCAATATGAAATTGGAAAAAACGGAGAAGCCATGACAGGGCCGCTGGTACATATAGACGAAAACGATGCGGGTAAATACTTGCTCCTGGAGGATGGCTACACCTCGAACTATACAGAGCCAGAAAAAATCAGTGAAGATGAACTGCGGGAGCGCTTTGCACAGGCGCTATCTGGCTTTGGAAACGACTATGAGATTGACTTAGAGGGGTATGTGTACACCGTGAGCGTGTGGCAGGACGGCTTGGCAGCTTGTGCGATGCTGGCGGAGCAAGGGGTGCCGACTGCGGTAGAACAGTGGGAGGAGATCGTGGACACAACGGCGGAAGCGTCCAACAGCCTGCAAGAGCTACTGAATATTAGCGGCTATGGCGATTACATGGCACAAATAGAGGTATTGAATGACCAGAACCATGAAAACACTTTGCTGACAGTTCTCCTTGGGATGGTGTCATATAACTGCGTCTCTTAAAAATTTTTTTGGGAGTTAGCAACTTTCGCAGGTTTTCTGTGTTAATATCATAGTGTGCAATAAAGCCCGTGGCGGAAACGCTGCGGGCTTTGCTGTTGGATGCGCCCTGCGCAAGCCGAAGCCCTGCGTACCTACGCGGGGTATTTTTGTAGGCTGCGCCGGGGCGCACGATCATTTGGAGGTGTGAAATGCCGAAGCGGAGCGAAAAGCGCGACACCGCCAAGGCTGAATACATCGCCCGAAAAGCGAGGGGCGAGGAAGTAAGCCTGCGGGAGCTGGCAAAAGAGCAAGGCGTGGGCTATCAAACGCTGCGTAACTGGAAAGCGGCGGACAAGTGGGACGAGGCACTGCCAAAAAGAAAGCGGGGCGGCCAGCCGGGGAACCGGAACAGCGCCGGGAAACAGAACGCCGCGGGGAGCCATCCGGGCGCACCGGTCGGGAACAAGAATGCGGAGAAGGACGGAGCGTACAGCGCCGTCTTTTTTGATATGCTGACGGACTGCGAGCGGGAGCTTGTGGAGCAAACGCCGCTGAAAAGCAAAGAGGCCCTGGAGCATGAAATGAAAATCCTGAAATTCCGGGAACACAAGATACTGGCGAAGATCACCGAGTATGAAAGCGCCCCGGAAGATAGCCTATATATCTCCAGCCTGATGGACATGAGAGTGCCTGGAGGGCGGGGAAAGGACAAAAAGGACGGGGCTGTGCAGAGTATGGGAATGTACAGCAAGGACAGTGCATTTAGCCGGGCGCTGAAATTGCAGGAGGCGCTTTACAAGGTGCAGGGCCGTATTGCGAAGATCGCAGACAGCCTGCGGGCGCTGGAGGAGAGCGAACGGCGCATGGAGCTGGAGCGGGAACGCTTGGCACTGCTGCGGATGCGGGCCACCGGCGCGGTGGATGTACCAGACCAGGAAATGGGCGGAGAGAGCTTTGCCGACGGCGGAGAGGAGGAAGCATGACACTCTACACAAGCAAAGTGGTGGCCCAGTGGTTATGCCTGACCGAGCGGCGGGTGCGGCAGCTCAGGGACGAGGGTGTGATCGTGGAGGCAAGGCCGGGCCTTTATGAACTCCAGCCGACGGTGGCGCGGTATATCACCTACATCGGCGGAGCAGGGAAAGAGACGCTGACCAACGAGCGAATGAAGCTGACGAGGGCAAAGCGGGAAGCGGCGGAACTGGAAAACGAACTGCGCAAGGGAGAAGTCCACCGGACAGAGGACATTGAGCGGGGCATCAAGTCCATGTTCCTGAATATCAGAAGCCGCTTTCTGGCGCTCCCGGCCAAACTCTCCCCAACCCTGGCGACCATGGGGGGAAACCAGACTGGCATATTTGACGAGCTGAAACAGGCCATCGACGAAATTCTGGAGGAAATGAGCGACTACCGGGTGGCCTTTGCGGTACAGGACGGTGAAAGCGATGGAGAAGAAGCGGAATAAAAATCCATGCGAGGGATGCGTGTGGCCTGCATACGCCGAGGGAAACAAAGCCCTATGCCCATTCCAGCGCTGTGTGAGAAAGGAATATGAACGGCTGTGGCTGGAACGGAAAGAAGAACATGAAAAAGAGAAAGATCATTGATCTGCCAAAGCCCACCATGGATATGCTGGCCCGGTGCGCGGCGGTGCTGAAACCACCCCCGGAGCTGACCCTTTCAGAGTGGGCGGACAAATACCGGGTGCTGTCGGCGGAGAGCAGCGCAGAGCCGGGCCGCTGGCACACGGAC
>OMCG01000085.1_pt1 | contig 66014 bp, 53 predicted proteins | sample 1674071 | NCBI WGS metagenome assembly OMCG01 (sample SAMEA103958139, study PRJEB25191) | human gut metagenome | biome: human-associated habitat [ENVO:00009003]; feature: intestine environment [ENVO:2100002]; material: feces | place: Germany | collected 2013/2015 | reverse complement strand
CTACTCAGCATATTGCAATCAAAAAGACATGCCCGCCGCAAGCCCGCGCGCCGCCTCTCGTCCGCCCGCGTGTTTACCTTCGTTAACAAAAAACCTCCTCCTCCCACCCTCTTCTCCGCTCAAAAAACAGGGAAAAGCGCGTTGGATTCACACAAAAGCGCGTATTTTTGCGGGGGTCGGAGACTGCATCCGGCGAGGGCAAAACAGGGGCGCGGCAGTCGCTATGGCTCATCGAAGCGTTGTTTTCGTTGTACTTGTTGCTCATGTCGTTTTCTTGCCAAATAGTATTAAACATTATTAAAATATCAAACAAGAGTTCTTTTGTCCAAACCTTGTTCATTATCTTTGCAGTGTTCAATCACATTGAACATGACCATATCATTGAACAAGCAAAGAAAAATGAAGGAAAATAGTATCATAATAAATCAAGCACTGGAAGCCCTTAAAGCAAGCCTTCCTGTGGATGATGTCGTGACATTAACCTCTGCCGACAGAAACAGTGACAGAGGATATGATGCTATACTCAATATGATGGGTATTGATTTTGTATGCTATATTAAGGAAAACATAACCAAGACCACACTGAATCCAACATTGGCAGCGATGCAAGCTGTGAATGATGGCAAGCATCAGATCCTGCTTGTCACGCGATATGTCACACCACGGTTGGCGACAGAATTGGCAAATAAAAGCATCAACTATCTTGATTGTGCAGGCAACTGCCTTGTCAGATATACGAAAAGGGGAAAAATGATTTTCCAAATATCCAACCAAGGCAGAAAAAGTCCCGAACCACAGACAAAGACATATCCTGTATTCCAAGAAGCAGGATTGAAAGTTGTCTTTTATCTGTTGCAAAATGCAGAGAATATAAACAACCCCTATAGAGAGATAAAAGAGCAAACCAATGTGTCTTTGGGAAGTGTGAAAAACGTCTTGGATGAACTTGCGAGACGTGGTTTTGTATTCAACAGTCAAAATGGTCGTTCCCTAAAAGACAAAAAGCAGCTTCTTGACTTGTGGGTAAGCAATTACAATGAGGTGCTGAAACCAAAACTTCTGATGGGTACGATGTCATTTAGAACTGAAGAGAAAAGAAGCAACTGGCAAGACATTGCGTTGCCACAAGGAATGGCATGGGGAGGAGAGCCTGCTGCAAACTTGGCAGACGGATACTTGCAGCCAGGAAGTTTCGATATATATACGAAATCACCTGCCGCACATCTGATGCGGACTGGTGCGGTCAAACAAGACTTCAATGGGGAAATACATTTATACAAAAAATTTTGGAACGAGGAAACTGACAACAAGACGGTTCCTGCCATATTAATCTATGCAGACTTGATGGGCAGTGGCAATAGCCGCTGTTTGGAGGCTGCGCAGCGTATATTAGAGAATGAGCTTAAAGATTTCGAGTGAAAAGATAAACAATCCATTCCTTGTGGATTTGCTGGAGAAACTGGCAGGCAGCTTTTGCAAAATGGAGCATGACTTCTATATCATAGGAGCCACTGCCAGAGATATCATCATGCAACAGATGGCGGGCATATCGTCAAGCAGAAAGACAAGAGACTTGGACTTGGCGATAGCAGTTCCTAATTGGCAGGAGTTTGACAAGATCAAGAATTGTCTGATAGCGGATGGTTTTAAGAAAGACAAGACAAAACACCAACGCTTCTATCATGCCGACTATGAGATAGACATTGTGCCATACGGATATGTTGCCAAGGAAGACGACAACATCTATTGGCCACCCGAAGAAACGATTGCCATGTCGGTAAAAGGTTTCGACGAAGTGCTTTCGGATGCTATAAAGGTTAGCATAGACGACAGGTTCACGGTAAAAATAGCTTCTTTACATGGTCTGTTCCTGTTGAAATTCAACGCTTGGATGGACAGGCATCTGACCACAAGTAAGGACGCCGAGGACATGTCGTTCATTTTGGACAACTATTTTATGGCAAACTTAGAAAGAAATGTGTACCCAGAAGTATATGACTGGGAAGATTTTGATGAATATGTTGCAGGTGCCTATTGGTTGGCTAATGATTTAGCGAGTCTCTTAACCCAAGAGCAACTGGCATATTACGCTGACATGATAGACCGGGAATTACAGTTAGAGGAGAAAAGTCGTCTGATAAGCCAAACCCTCAATTCACAATCGGGATTGACTTATGACCAAGTAAAAAGAGCTTGGCAAACAATATATAAAGTTTGGTCCATCCGACATTTCGAGTGACGCATGGAGCAGCGCAAGTGTTAAGGGCGATAAGGAAAACAGCCAAACAACTTTTACAACAGTATTTCGATATGCATAGAGATAGCCGTGTACGTGAGGGGCGATGATGCTGGTCGCGTCTCTCCCTTTGCTACGTCTATTGGGGATGATTGCCGCGCTAACAAAGGATAAAAATGCGGTTGTAGCGTTAAATAACGTGAACGGGGGGGGTAAATGAATTGATAAAAAAAGTTCTTTTTACTTTTGTACTCTCATTAGAACGCTCTATCGCGCTCATGACAAGCGTAGATTGCTAAGTCGGTATGGTACTCAGCCCCAGCGACTTCATACCTTACTCCCGCGACCTAAAGGAAGAGAGATGTGTATAAATAAAGGTCAATGGGGGATGGGTATTCATCGTCTCCTTCGGTCTTATGTGACCTCGCTTGCTGATACTAACTGTCTAAATCAATGTCTAATCGGGATGCAGAGGGGACATTCCAACTCATAAATAATTAAAGATATGAGAAACTTTACATTACACAAATTTCTCGCCACGCTGCTGATGGCAGTATGTAGCGCGACGCTGAGTGTGGCGCAGAATGTGGCGAAGATTGGAACCACGGAGTATGCCACGCTGAAAGAGGCTGTAGATGCTGTGCAAACTGGTGCAAAGGGTTACATCTACATTCTTAATGATGCTTCGTTTGATGACCTTCGCATTGAAGGTAAGCAAATAATCATTAACCTGCAAAACCATACCGTTACGGGAAACAAAATTGATGTTTACGGAACGGAAGGAACAGATACTTATCTGAAAATTCTTGATTCGAAAGCTAAGGGGCTTAGCGTAGATAAAAATAACAATTATTCGGTTTCTTACACCGCTTCTGGCACTCTTCAACTGACCAGAAGCATTACTGCTTATGAAGGTGCTAAAATAATGGTTGAAAGCGGTACGGTGGTTTCAACAACAAATTTTGCAATTTTGGCCTATGGCGATGTTACTGGGCAAAGAAATGTGGCATCTTCTATAGAGGTTACTGGCGGTTATGTTAAGGCACAGGAGGGTTGTGTAAGCCCGCGAGGACGTGGAGCCGCTGCTACTATTAGTGGTGCCGCCGTATTAGAATCTTTAGACAATGCGGCAGTAATGGGCAATGGAACCTACAATGATTATGAAAAGTTTGGCGGCACCTCAATCACAATCATGGGTAAATGCTGGCTTATCGGACGCATACAGACATCTGGTTATGCCGCCTGTGGCATCTATCATCCGCAGCAAGGAACCTTGACCATAAAATATTCACGCGGTATTCCTAACATTGTTGCCGTCAAAGGTGCAGGCATCGTGATGCGTGGTGGAACACTCGATTATAGAGCAGGAAATATCATCGCTACTGGCGACGCCAACTTCGCAGGCAAGGTGGGCGATACGCCCATAGAAGTAGGAACCAGCGGCATTGTCTACGACCGCGATTGCAACTATTATGATGTTGCCAATGCTAAGATTACAATATCGGACAACTCGGGGGAAAAGAAAGTCGTGGGCGCCAAGGCTGCCATACAGGTGATCAATGACAAGGCGCAAGACATCTCCGGTGTGATTGATATCCAGGGAGGAACTTTCTCTTCTGACGTGTCTGCGTATGTCAATGCTACGGAACGAGAAGTGTTTGAGCATGAAGGAACCTACTATGTAGGTAAGTTCAAAGCCCAAGTTGTAGGCGGCTTGAAATATGAAACGGCTTTGACAGCTATCAACAAAGCTCCTGCTGGTTCTACGGTCGTTCTGCTGAAAGATTGTAGCGAGACTGGCAGAGCGCCTGAAATTACAAAGAACGTTACATTGGACCTGAATGGCAAGAACTTGACATTCTCATATATTACTGTTTCGAAGGGTGGTAATCTGACCATCAAGGATAGTGGTAATGGTGGAACATATAACGGTACGAGTGCTAACTATAGTGTTTATGTTAAGCGAGGCGGCATCTTCAATCTTGAGAGCGGCACGCTTACAAACTCTTCGACTAATCCAAAAACTCAAAACGTAGTGGTTCGGGTCGAAGGTGGTACCGCCGCCACACCTGTTGCATCTACCGCCAATATCAAGGGTGGCAAGATCCAAACCAAGGGTACTCCCGTCTTTGTCTTCAACCCAGGCGCCACGGTCAATGTATCGGGTGGCGAACTTACGGGCAGTGGTCTCGCTTGTATCGCTGGCAATGGTACTAAAGGTCAAGGCGGCACCACTATCAACGTGAGTGGCGGCACGCTTACTGCTAAGCCTTACGATGCTACATCGGCTGCTTGCGGTATCTATCATCCCAATGAGGGAACACTCAATATCACAGGTGGAACCATCAATGTGGCCGACGGCGTGGGCGTGCTCATGCGTGGTGGTGAGATGACGATGACCGGTGGCGAAATCAACGCTACGGGTGATGATGCTACGAGAACAGGAAGCGTGGGCGACACGAACCAAAAGATTGGCGTGAGCGGCGTTATCTTTGACCGCGATGCCAACTATCCTGCTGTTGCCACAACCAGCATAAAGATTGATGGCGAGGCTAAGGTGAGCGGTGCCAAGGCTGCCGTGGAGCTGATAAACGACAATAATGTGGCTGATGCAAAGAGCGCCTTTAAGTTGAAAGGCGGTACCTATAGCAGCGACATTTCTGCTCTGCTCGATGAAAACTCTGTAGCCGTGAAGCAAGGTGATAATTATGTTGTCACCACTTACTACGCTCAGGTGGGCGAAACAAAGTATGCCACGCTGCAGGAGGCCGCAGATACAGCAACAGCAGGACAGACCGTGAAGGTGCTCAACGATGTAGACATGACTACGGACGGCAACCTCACGGTAAACGAGGGGAAGGATATAGTCCTTGATATGAACGGTCATTCTATCAAGGGTGCAAATGCCGATCATAAAAACATTTGTGTATCGGGCAAACTTACTCTCATGGACTCCAAGGAGAACAGCACGGGTAAGATATATTCAGAAGACCCATATAAGAAAGGTGTCTATGACAAGACATTGATATATGTAGATGGCAATGGTGAGTTTGTTATGGAGAGCGGCCATATCAACACCGTTCTTCCTAATTCCGTTGATAACGGTCAGTTTGCTATAGGCGCATTTGAGAACTGCAAGGTCACCATCAATGGTGGTACTATTGAGGGAGGATATTCTGCCATCACAGGTTTTGGTGATCCGAAAGATAATACTACCATCACCATTAACGGCGGCACACTCATCTGTCCGATGGATTATGCAATCTATCATCCGCAGCCTGGAAAGCTTACGATTAATGAAGGTGCAACGATCTATGGTGGCGGTGGCGCCATCTGCATGAGACGAGGCGAACTCGAGATAAACGGTGGCGTTCTTACCAGCAAGGGCGGTGGCAACACAGGCAACTGGGGCGACGGTACAGGCGGTCTGGGCAACGCAGCCCTCAACTTCTGCAAGCCCTATGGTGACGTGAAGGCTATCATCAAGGGTGGTACCATTACCGCCGAGGGCGATGCTGTGCTGATTGATGCCAAGCCCACAGAAGGCAAGACGGTGACTCTCGCCATCGAGGGCGGCACCTATAGCAGCGATGTGTCAAAGTACTGTTCTCCAGGATATACCGCTACGCCCAACGCTGACGGCACTTACAGTGTCACCAAGGTTGGCGATGGCGTACTGGTGGTCTATGACAAGTCCTATACTCAAGTAGCGGCTGGCGGGACCATGGATATAGATATGGGTCAGGTCAACAAGATACTGGTGGCCGAGGCTGGTGTGAAGGGCGTGAACACTACGCTGACCAAGAACTATACCAACACTGGCTGGAACTCATTCTTCGTGCCTTTCGACTTTACGTTGACCGAAGAAATGCTGAATCATTTCGAGTTTGCAACGCTCTACGCCACCGCGTTGGAAAATGGCAACGGCAGTTCTGTTATCTCATACATCAAGAAGAAGGCTGGCGACAAGATAGCGGCTTTCTTCCCCTGTCTGATCAAGGCCAAGGCTACGGGCGAGCAGAAGCTCTACTTTGATGAGGTTGACTATAAGAGCAATGTGACTCCAACGGACTGCAGTTCTACCACAGAGCTCTATACCTTCTATCCCGTGATGGAGAATACCTACATTGCAGCCAAGAAGGGATATTATCTCAACTCTGAGAAGAACAGCTTTGTCTATAATATTCACCCAGAAGCTTATCTCCCGCCGCTCACATACTATATGACCATCCAGGACAGAGGTGACATGAGTTATATCGAGCCTGCCAACGGTGGCGCCAGCAAAGCCAAGATCTGCGTGATCGGTGAGAACGAGCCTACTGGCATCACGGATCTTGCAGATGAGGCAGCCAGCGCATCGGGCAAGGTTTACAACCTGCAGGGTGTAGTGGTAGGCAACACTACCGAGGGTCTGCCCAAGGGCGTGTATATCAAGAACGGACGTAAGATAATCGTAAAATAACAAAACAATATGAAAGAGAAAAGAGAAAATTATGTAAAGCCCCTATCGTATGTCATCGAAACGGAGCAGTCGCTGATGAGTGGCGTCTCGATAGGTATCTCAACAGAAACTGAGAATAAGCCCGGCCGTATGGGCGTTCGCCGCTATGAGGACTATGAGGAAGAGGAAGAGGACGACTGGAGCAAGTAAGAGAGAAGTCTTGTGTAAAATAGGGATTGTCGTTCAATTCTAACAATTCAATATCTATAGACGAGGGTATACCTTCTGAGGTTACCCTCGTCTTTTTTTGGGGGGGCATTGTCTTATGCAAAGACACAAAAATATAACGCACAACTTTTGGTCATGTCGAAAAAGCTCCGTACCTTTGCGCTCAGAAACAACTCTAACTTGGATTCGATAGGATACCAGGTCATGAAAAGCAAAACAAATAACAAAAACATCATGAAAAAAGACGAGTTTGTGGACCTCATGCGCCAGCAGGGCTGGACAGCAGAGGAAGTGAAGGAGATGGTCGAGGTGCCCCTGTGCGGCTGCGTGCGTGCGGGCGTTCCCGACGAGTACGGCGACAATCCCCACGAGACGGGATCGATCCCGATGGAGTACGTATCGGGCAAATGCTGGCTGGTCGTCGTCCAGGGCGACAGCATGCGCGACTACGACCTCCACGAGGGCGACCGCCTGCTGGTGAGGACGCAGGACGTGGCGCGCTCGGGCGAGATCGTCGTGGCCCACTACGACGGCGGCCCTACCGTCAAGACCTACTTCGAGGACGAGGACGGGTCGAAGTGGCTCACGCCGGGCAACGACAAATACCAGGCCATGCGCATCGACGAGACGCACGAGTGTCGCATCTTCGGCGTGGTACAGACGATCATCCACGAGCACCCGCTGGGCGACCCTGCGACCTGTATCAGGGCGGTGAAGAGGGCCAAGCAGAGCGCGCCAACGCAGGTCTCGGAGCGGGCCATCGCCTACGCACTGAGCCAGATCCGCGAGCATATCCAGTACAAGCGCCACTGGTTTGCCGTCTTTGCCGTGCTGCGCGACCTGCGGGTCGTCGGCGGCCTCGGCGAGTTTATCGACCTTCTGTCCGAGATTATGGGCGAGGAGGCTCCCGATCTCGACGTCAAGGACCTGGCGAAACTCAACGTGTTGAGCTTCAGAAAGCCCGTCTGCCTATGGGACGAGAACGACTCTCCTGCTGGCAATGGACGCTTTCAGGCGTATCGGGAGATAGCCCATCGCTTCCGCAAGAAGCTATCTGTGTAGGAAAAGGAAGGGGCTAAAACTTTCCCCAAACTTTCTCTAACTTTCCCCAAACTTTCTCCAAAGGGCCCAAAAAGGGGTGAAAAAGTGGACTTCTTTCCCCAAAACTTTCTCTAACTTTCCCCCGACCCTCAGAAATTCGTCGGGCAAGAAAGATTCCCATACCTTTGCACCGTCAGTTGAGACCAACGAGGCCCGCTGACGGTGCTGGTCTTTTATAGCCCTCATTGCGCCGTCTCGCCTCCTGCGCCCGCCAGCTGGCAAAGTAACAGTTCAAGAACAAATGGTCGCGAAAAGGCGCGACGTAAAACGAGCGTTATGAGTATGTATTTCAGTTTCACGGTTTGGAGGTTTTTGTTTAGCCTCAGCATGAATTGTAGTAAAAAGGAAAAGTAAGCGCACGATGGAAGGAAAGATTATGCGAGTGGTGCAGCAGGGCGAGGCCTTCGCTGTGCAGAGTCAGAAGAGCGAGACGGGACAGGTGAAGAAGTGCAACATCCTGCTGCAGGAGCTGGGCGGGAAGTACGCCGACCAGTACGCCTGCACGATGCTGGGCAACGCGGCCACCTGCCGCTTCTCCCGGGACGAACTGGTGGCCGTCAGCCTCCGCTTCACGGTCAACGAGTATGAGGGCCGCTGCTATCAGGACATCCTCGTGGCGGACATCCATCGGTTGAATCGATGATTCGTTTTAAGAAATTAATCGAAACACTAATCGGTGATTTATTTTTAACATTAATCATCGTTAATCGAAACATTAATCGGTCATTAATAGGATTGGCCCAAGGGCCAATTTAGAGAACAGGAAAAAGTCAAAATCTGAGTTGAGTACGAGGAGGATATTCCATGGTAAAGCGCGCAACAATCCACGTCTCTTCTCGCACAAAAAAAAGAATCATCCGAAAACATGGAGGAATCAGGGGAATAAAAAGAAAACAACAAATACAACCTATACAAGATTTTACAACCAAGTTACCTTTGCAGGAAAAGCAGGTTGCAACATGTCCTGGCGAAGCTGTTGTTTCGGTTGTTTACCTTGCAGCAAGATTGCTCAAGGCGAAGCGTTGTTCATCGTTGTAAAAGTTGTTTTAGTTGTTTTCCCTACTCAGCAGGCTGCATCGAAACAACACGATACAACATTGTCGATCCACCTTCAGTGTCCCTCCGTCCCAGGATGAAACAAAAAACAAACAGTTATGAATAAGAATAATAAAAACATCAACAGCAATCAGAACCATGGCGACCATTGCCAGCACGTACAGATCGGCGGACAGGCTTACTACGACGACCGCAAGTATTTTCTTTTTTCGCCCGACGCACCCGTGCCGCAGGCCGTGGAGAGTTTTCGCAAGGCGGGCGTGGGCCAGCAGATGAGCGACGGGACGTTCGACTTCGTCGTGCGGCCCAAGGTGAAGAGCCGCAGCGTGCTGATCCGCAAACTCGCCCACGGACGCATCAGCAGGACGCAGGACAACGCCGTGCAGCTGACCTTGAAGTTTTTCCGCACGGAGAACGTGATGATCGCCCAGGCCATCATGGACGAGGCGCAGGACGCCATCGACGCCCTGCTCGAATATCAACTGACGAAGTAAAAGAAGGGAGAAAGAAACAATCATGAGTGTACACTTGATATATTATCAGCAGGGCCACAAGATGATGGAGGCCGTGGCGACCGAGGAGGCCTACCGCCGCTATCGCGACAGCCAGGCGCAGGCGCGTCTGATGGAGGCGATTCGCCATCCGAAGCCCGACACGGACGTATCGGCAGCGAAACGCAAGCTGGTGCAGTTCAACTACTCCTGCCTGCCCACGGAGGACGGTGGCCTCAAAGGGGCGAAGCGACTGAGCAAGTCGGTGGGCATGGACATCGACCACCTGAGCGCCGACGAGGTGGAGCTGGTGGCCGCCACGGCCATCGACAAGAAGGACGAACTGGGCCTGCTCATGCTGGAGCGCAGCGCGCGCGGAGGCGGCTTGCATCTCGTCTTCCGCCGCCGTCCCGAGATGGACCAGGAGGCCAACCTGCGCTGGGCCTCCGACCTATTGGGCGTGGAGTATGACGCTGGGGCGAAGGACATCACCCGCGTATTTTTCGCCACCACGTCCGAGGACCTGCTCTATCTCCACGAGGACCTCTTCGACAACGGGGAGTGTGAATCGTTCGCGGGCTCAGAGGCTACATTCGCGGGCACAAAGACTACTTTCACGAACAAAGAAGCTACTTTCACGGGTTCAGAGACTACTTTCACGAACAAAGAGGCTTCTTCCACGGCCTCGGAGGCTACTTCCGAGACGGAGGCAGACCAGGCCCAGCCAGCGGCTGCCACGGCCTCAGAGACCACAGCAGCCTCCCGCCCAGCAAACCATCCGCTGGAGGCGGGCGAGGACGCCAAGGAGCAGAAAGACGAGAAGGGCGAGAAGACGGCCTCAGAGGAGAAGCCTTTGTGCTACAAGGGCATTCCCTACGACCGCATCATCGAGAAGTGGTGGGCCTTCTACAACGAGGGCGAGCACCCCATACGCTCCAACCGCAACACGCTCACCTTCGAGCTGGCCGTCAACCTGCGCCACATCTGCGACTCCGACCCGCAGCTGCTGGACCGCATCATCCCCTGCTACGACGGATTTCCCGAGGCGGAGAAAATGGCCTGCATCCGGTCGGCCCTGGGCGAGAAGATCACGCAGATGCCACGGCGACTGAAGGACGTGCTGACGGCCGTGCGCCAGGACATGAGGGCCGAGCCCAGGGAGGAGGACGACGAGGAGACCACCGCGCAGGACGACCTCCAATACTACGACGCGCTGCCAAAAATGCCGCAGGGCGTGAGGGAGAGCATCAGCGCCGTGGGCCCGCACCTCGCCATGCCCGCCATCTTCGCCATCACGCCGGCCATCGGCATGCTCGCCACGGGCGTGCGCGTATTGATCCACGGCAAGCCCTCGCAGCTCAACCTCATCAGCTACATCGCCGGCGACTTTGCCTCGGGCAAGGGCAGTCTCGACCCCATCGTGGCGGCCTGGCTCGCGGAGGTGAAAATGGTCGACAAGGGCTACTTGGAGGCGGAGGAGGAATGGCGCGCACGCAAGCGGGCGGCCAAGAACAAGAAGGAGCAGCCCGAGGACCCGAAGTATCCCGTGCGCTGCCTGACGCTCAACACCACCGTGGCCAACCTGGCCGACCGTCTGGCCAACACCCAGGGCAAGCACGCCTTCTCCTTCACGCCCGAGGCCGACACCGTGGCGCAGAAATGGCGCACGGCGATGAGCGACTTCTCCGTCATGCTGCGACAGGCCTACGACGGCACGCCCTACGACCGCGAGGCGAAGTCGGCAGAGGCCGTCAACGTGCATATCGACAAACTGCTGTGGAACGTCGTGATGTGTGGCACGCCCGACGCCCTCTACCGCGTCATCACCAACTACACGGACGGCTTTCAGAGCCGTGTGGCCCTGGCACGCACGCCCGACAACACCTTCTCGCCGCTCTCGGAGAGCCTCTTCTTGCTCACCGAGAGCCAAGAAATGAAGATCCAGCAGGTGGCCCATCTGTTGCCCCTGATGAGTGGCGACGTTGACCTGCCCAAACTGGAGAAGAAGGGCCGCGACTGGCTGGAGCGCATCCGCATAGAGACGCTCAAAAGCTACGACAAGACCAAGGCGCGCCAGCGCTTCCGCACCTGCCCCACGGCCATGCGCATGATGACCTGCCTGATGCTCTGCCGTGTGGCGGAGCAGATGATCCAAAGCTACGGAGAGCAGGGAGCGGAGACGCGGCTGAAGGCCGAGCCCGAACTGTGGAAGACCATGCTGCAGCGCCAGCAGACGCCGCAGATGCTCGCCGCCTTCGACGTGCTGGCCGACTACATGATCGACAACGCCATGCTCTTCTTTCGCGAGCGCATCGAGACGGCGTTTCGATCGGGCTCCTATGTCTCGTCGGGGAAGGCACGCTCCCGCAAGAGCAAGAACGACTCCATCTATGAGGAACTGGCCGACAGATTTACCACCGAGGAGGCCTATGGAGTCTCCGTCGGCATCAGGGGCGGCGATATCTCGAATGGCAGCGTGCGCACCATGCTCAGCCGATGGGAGCAGCAAGGAATGGTCGAGAGGATCGAAAGAGGGGTTTACAAGAAATCTCACTATGGGGACGTGTAGTCACCCATCGCCAGCCATCGCCACCAATCGCCAGCAATCGCCAGCATCGCCACCCCATCGTTACATTGTTACATTGTTACATGTTACATGTTACGTTAAGGAGATTCCCACTTCGCACTTCTGCTGCCTCGGGCTCTGCCAAATCATCAAAACGATCATCAAAACAACGATCATCAAAAACATCAAAACAACGATCATCAAAACGATCATCAAATACAAAACATCAAAGGAGAACAAAACCATGTCACTTATACTGTCAGAACACTTCCGCCTCGCGGAGTTTACCACCTCCCTCGTCGCCGTCACGCGGCGCATAGACAACACGCCGCCCCTCTCGGCGGTCGGCAACCTCCAGCAGCTCTGCCTCCACGTCCTGGAGCCGCTGCGGGCCCATCTCGGCCACGCCGTCCGCATCAACAGCGGCTACCGCTCGGCGAAGCTCAACGCCGCCGTCGGGGGCGTGAAAACCTCGGACCACACCCGCGGCTGCGCTGCCGACATCTTTGTCCCCGACGTCAAGACGGGCCGCCAGTGGTTTGCCTGGATGATGGACAACCTCCCGTTTGACCAGCTCATCTGGGAGACTGCCTCCAAGGGCCAGGCCCAGTGGATACACGTCGGCTACCGGGGCGCGGGGCGCAACCGCCAGCAGGTGATCGGCCACCTCGTGAAGCACTAATCAAGTGGTGGTTCGTCCGAGATTTCGAACGACACACGAAGTGGTGTAAGCATCAACTCGCCATGAGCAGAACTTGAGCAAGCTCAGTTCTACTCATGGCTTACCCAAAGATTTGTGTCATGTTGTCACCTCCTGACTTCGTCACTATAAAAGCCGCTATTTTAGAATTGTCTAATAAATAGGACTTTATAACATAGCTTGTATGGCCGATATTCTCTTTATCGAAGCATTTTGGCTTGCCTTATTCAACGATAAAGTTGAATTTATTGGCTTTTTCTTGCCATATTCAGACAAAAGCATTAACTTTGCACGCAAAACAACAGGAGATTATGGCTACAAAGGAAGAAGTAGAATTGTTTCTCTCCAAATTCATTCAAAAGGTAAAGGTATTCGGCATTGTCTTTCGTGACGACAGGGGCAAGAATATGCAGACTCTTTTGGAACTGGAGATAACGCCTAAATACCGGGAAGATGTCATCATGAACCTTGACTCCGAAGACTACGTGGAAGGACCGATAGAGGACACCTTAAATAAAAAAGGAGAAATGTGGGTATTCGGAAAAGAGGTTAGCGGACGTGACATATATATAAAGATTTCAATGGGCATCAGTAATTCAAGTGCCATTTGTATCTCTTTTCACATAGCAGAATATCGTATCACATATAAATTCAAGTAAGTCATGAAAAGTCCATTTACAGGAGGCGAAGCAGTCCTTGTCACAGAGACTCGAAAGGCTGTTTTCAGAAAAGAGGAATACGAGTACACCCACCTGTGTTATCAATGTGTCGATACGCAGGAGACATTCACGACCACGCAGGTGGATACGTTCAATACTTCGCAGATATACAATAGTTATCGTACTGCCCATGGCATTCCTTATCCCGACGAGATAAAGGAAATACGCAGCCGCTATATGTTGTCGGCATTGAAGATGTCAAGGATTTTGGGTTTTGGCGATAACCAGTACCGTTTGTACGAGAATGGAGAAATTCCCAATGTGGCCAACGGACGAGTATTGAAAGCCATCCAGTCTCCAAAGACATTTGAGACATTTGTGGATGCGGCCAAAAACGTATTGTCTGACGATGAATACATGAAGATAAAAACACGTTTGGAAGAGTGCGAAGACCGGTCTTCCATGGACAGTTTAATACACAAGCTCGTTTTCGGCGACAATATACGCAGCCGATATAATGGCTATGCCATGTTATCCATAAGCAAGTTGAAGAACGTTCTTTTGTTCTTCATCGAAAAATTCAACGGCGTGTTTGTCACCCAAATGAACAAAATCTTGTTTTATACGGATTTTCTGTCTTATCGGGAAAACGGACAAGCCATGACGGGATTGTCGTTCAAAGCCATCCAATACGGTCCGGTGCCCAACAGATGGGACAGGGTGTATAGTCTGATAGATGACATCAACCTGATTGAAGTGGAGGGTAAAAACGGGAATGTGGGCAACAAACTTGTGTCGGATATGCCATGCGACATTTCAAGTTTCTCCAACGAACAGTTGTCAATACTTGAAACGGTTTATGATACGTTCAAGAATGACAATTCTGTATCCATATCAAACAAGAGCCATGAGGAACCGGCATGGATAGACAATCAAGGAACTCACTCATTCATCGATTTCAAATATGCGTTTTCATTGAAAGCGATTTGAACGAACAAGTGAATTTAAAATGAGGCGGTCGTTCGGAATACTGACCGATGACCGCCTTGTTTCATATTCTGATTGCATCAACAAGAGGAGTGTACGCAAAGTACACTACAATCGCTCGTTGTCATACGTTGTACTCGTTGCTTTGATTGTCGCCTGTCTTTGCAGGACAAGCGCGTGTGTTTGGGGCACACGCCACCATTGTTACATGTTACATGTTACATGTTACGTTAAGGACTCCCCCACTTCTGCCTCCGCCTCGGGAGCAATGGCCTGGCGCGCCAGCTCCCATATCACCATGCCCGCCGTGACGCTGACGTTGAGGGAGTGCTTCGTGCCAAACTGCGGTATTTCGAGGCAACCGTCGCACGCATCGACCACCTCCTGGTGGACGCCCTTCACCTCGTTGCCAAAGACGACGGCCGTGGGGACGGTCTGACGGGGCAGGTTTTGGAGCTTCGTGGACCCCTCGGCCTGCTCTACGGCATAGACGCGGAAACCGCGCTGCTGCAGCGAGCGCACGGCCTCCAGGGCAGTGGCGCAATGGCGCCACGCCACACTGTCCTCGGCTCCAAGGGCCGTCTTGTGGATCTCGGCGTGGGGCGGCGTGCCCGTGATGCCACAGAGCCACAGCTCCTCGATACGGAAAGCATCGCAGGTGCGGAAGACGCTGCCCACGTTGTACATCGACCGCACGTCGTCGAGAACGACGACCAGCGGCAACTTCTCGGCCTCGCGAAACTCCTCGATCGTGAGGCGGTGCATCTCGGGAGTGGTGAGTTTGCGCATCAGCCCATCTCCTCCTTGGCTTTGTAGGCGATGGCGTAGCTCTTGATCTGCTTCACCATCGAGAGAAGACCGTTGGAGCGCGTCGGCGAAAGGTGCTGGCGCAGACCGATCTTCTCGATGAAATAGAGGTCGGCATCGAGAATCTCCTGCGGCGTATGGCCGCTGATCACGCGGATGAGCAGCGCGATGATGCCCTTGGTGATGAGCGCGTCGCTATCGGCGGTGAAGACGAGACGGCCATCGGCGTAGTCGCATTGCAACCACACGCGGCTCTGACAACCCTCGATGAGGTTTTGCTCGTTCTTGTGCTTCTCGTCCAGCGGCTCGAGGTCGTTGCCCAGGTCGATTAGCATCTGATACTTGTCCATCCAGTCGGTAAACTCGTTGAACTCCTCGATGACCTCGTCTTGCAATTCGTTGATCGTATTCATTGACTTACGTTTGCTATATAGTTCTATATATACTATTCCTAAATTATGCTATAACAAAAAAGAACGACACCCTCCGCTATTCCACCACACGCTGGTCGATGCGAAACAGCTTGTCGTTGGGCCGCACCTTGCCCGGCACGGAGAAGGCCACGCGCGTGCCCTGCTCGGCCTCGGTGATGGGCTCGCCATGGTCGCCATGGAGCTCTTTCACCTCCACATACATGGCGCCCGTGGTGTTGCCCGTGATGAGGAGCTTGTCGCCCACCTTGAAGGTGGAAGCCTCCACGGCGGCCTCGGCCACGCCGATACGCGAGAAATAGTTGGTCAGCTTGCCCACCAAGACCTTCTGCTCCGTGGCCATGGAACCATAGTGCTTATTCCACTCGCCCATCTTGCGTCCCTGGTAGTAGCCGTCCCAGAAACCACGGTTGAAGACCGCCGCCAGGCGCTCGTCCCAGGCGTCCTTCTTCTCCTCGGTGTAGGTGCCGTCGAGCACGCTCTGTATCGCCTCCTTGTAGCAGCGCACCACGTTGAGCACATACTCCGCTCCGCGGGCGCGGCCCTCGATCTTGAACACGCGCACGCCCGCCTTCATCATCTTGTCGATGAAGCGGATGGTCTTGAGGTCCTTCGGGCTCATCAGATACTCATGGTCGGCCTCGATGGCGTTGCCCGTCTCGCGGTCGGTGAGCAGGTAGGAGCGGCGGCAGATCTGCACACACTCGCCGCGGTTGGCGCTGCGGTCCTGAGCCATCAGGCTCATGTAGCACTTGCCCGAGACGGCCATGCAGAGCGCACCATGACAGAACATCTCGATGCGAACGGGCTGGCCCGCAGGTCCGAGGATGGGCTCCGGGCCATGGATGGCCTCGTAGATGTGGCTGACCTGGTCCATGTTGAGCTCGCGCGCCAACACGGCGACGTCGGCAAACTGCGCGTAGAAGCGCAGGGCCTCGACGTTGGAGATGTTGAGCTGGGTGGAGAGGTGGACCTCCAGGCCGATCTGCCGGCAGTAGCTCATCACGGCCACGTCGGAGGCAATGATGGCCGAGACGCCCGCCTCGCGCGCCGCATCGAGTATCTCGCGCATCGTGGCGAGATCGTTGTCGTAGATGATCGTGTTGACCGTGAGGTAGGTCTTGATCCCGTGCTCGGTGCAGATGGCGACGATCTGCCGCAGGTCGCCAATGTCGAAGTGATTGGCCGAATGGGACCGCATGTTGAGCCGGCCCACGCCGAAATAGACGGAGTCGGCACCAGCCTCGATGGCCGCGGCGAGCGACTCGTAGCTGCCCACGGGGGCCATGATCTCGTATTGTTTGCTGTCTTGGTAGTTCATGTTCTGTCTGTGTCGGGAAAGAAACTGTTTCTGTCTGTGTCGGGAAAATCTTTTCTGTCTGTGTCAGAGAAAAAACATTTCTGTCTGTGTCAGAGAAAAAACCTTGGCCCGGGGGCCGAAGGCCATTCTATTTTTTTGTTCGCAAGATGATTTGGAAAAGACTCGGGACAAGGATCGAGAGCGAGCAGAGCAGGCCCACGACCATCAGGCGCTCCGAACCGTGGAAGAAGTCGATGAGCTGGCCGTCGGCCATACCGGGCAGGAGCTTGAACATCAGGTAGGCCACCGTGTTGTTGACCCAGTGGACGATGATGCCTGGCATCATGCTGCCCGTGCGGTAGTAGAGCCAACCGAGCAGGAGGCCCATGATGAAGCCGTGGAAGCCCTGCGCCCAGTTCATGTGGACCACGCCGAAGAGCAGGGCCGAAAAGGCAATGGCCAACCAGGGGGCCCAGGCGCGGCCCGCACGCTCCCCGGAGGCGCTGGATCTCGTGGGCGCAACGGAGGCGCTCGACGCCGTGGGGGCAACGTAGCGTCCGCTCCCCCATCCCCGCACGCGCATCATCGAGAGCAACGTGCGCAGGAGGCCGCCGCGAAACACAAACTCCTCGGCCACGGGCGCCAGGATGCCCAGGGCCACATAGCCCCAGGGCTCGCGCATGACGCTCTCGAAGAGGGCCTGGTGGGAGTCGGCCATCTGTATCTGCAGTTGCTCATAGACCCACTCGAAGGGCAGGATCGTGCCCAGCGTGAGCAGGCCGCACCACACGAGCGTGGCCCAGGGGCGGGAGCGGAGGTAGGTGCGGTCGAGGGGAGTCCACCGCAGGCGCGGATAGACCATGATCGTGAGCAGGCTGGAGAGCACCGACGTGGCGGCGACAAACTGCCCCTGCTGACCGCTGGCCACCTGCTGCGCAAACTGGGCAGCATCGACGTGGTTCAGATACACATAGACGAGGGTGACAAGTCCGTTGACCACCATCTGAATGACGAGAAAGACGATGAAGATCAATAGGAGGTCCACCGCCATTCTTCCTGGCTTTCTATTCTCTTTCATCTGTTGTTCTATTTTTTTTCTTTATTTTTTTCTTAAACGATTATGATAAATAACTACTGCAAGCGATTATGATAAACAACCACTACAAGCGATTATGATAAACAACACGCGTCGAGGATCGTCTGCTTGTCGCGGGCCAGTTGGGCGGCCAGCTCCTCGGGCGAGGCAAACTTGCGCTCCTCGCGGACGCGGCGGAGAAACGCCACCTCGACCTGACGGCCATAGAGATCGCCCGCAAAGTCGAAGATATGCACCTCCAGCGAGACCTTCTCGCCGCCAAAGGTGGGGCGCGTGCCGATGTTCATCATGCCCAGTCGCCACGTCGCCTCGTCGCCTACCTTGACCCTCACGGCATAGACGCCCGAGGCGGGCACGAGACGGCGCGGGTCGGCGAGCTGGATGTTGGCCGTGGGGAAACCGAGCTTGCGGCCCTCCTGGAATCCGGCCACCACGCGTCCGCCCATCCTATAGGGATAGCCCAGGCAGCGCGAGGCCGCCTCCATCTCGCCCGCTGCCACATGGCGCCGACAGACGGTGGAACTGACGTTGACGCCCTCCAATTCGAAGACGGGGTTTTGCACCACCTCCATCCCCATCTCGCGACCATAGGCCACATAGTCAGCGAAGCCCTCGGCGCGGTTGTGGCCGAAGCGGTGGTCGTAGCCGATGAAGAGTTTGGCCACGTGGAGCCGCTCCTGCAGCAGGTCGTGCATGAAGTCGCGGGCGGAGAGCTGCGACAGGGCCACGTCGAAATGGAGCACGGCCACCACGTCCACGCCCGTGCGCTCCAGGAGATAGAGTTTCTCCCGCAGCGGGGTGAGCAGGCGGGGCTGGTAGTCGGCATGGAGCACCTCGCGGGGATGCTGGTCGAAGGTGATGATCATCGACTGGCGGCCCTCCTCCCGCGCGGTCTCAACCACATGGGAGATGAGAAACTGATGCCCACGGTGTACGCCGTCGAAGAAGCCGATGGTGGCCACGCTCGCGGCCAGGTCGGCTGGGCAGCCTTTTTGAAGATAGATGGTTCTCAATGCTTCGCTTTTTTGTTTTACCTACTATGAAGGTGCAAAGGTACGATGTTTTCTCTCCATTTCCGACAATGGAGCGTTAAGTTATCCTTATTTTCTCCGACAATCGTCCAACAATCGCACGACAAGGGCGCCCGCGAGGCGGAAAAAGGGGCGGAAAAGGGGGCATCCGATATTTGGAGCGACAGGGCACTTACGTTTCCAATACGGCCTGCTGAAATGGGAAAACAACTTGAACAACTTTTACAACTTTGAACAACGCTTCGCGGGGACCTCGCCTCTTCGAGGCCCATGCAGATCAAGGCTTGCTTGTTGCGAAACAACAAAACACAACGCTTCGCCTTGGACACATTTCCAGTTGATTTCTCCTGGCGTTATGTCCCCGCGAAGGTTCCATTCATGGAACCCGTGTTGTATTTTGTTGTTTCCCTTGCAGCAGGATTGCAACACGCGAAGCGTGCAAAGTTGTAACTTGTTGTAAATGTTGTATTTGTTGTTTTTCCCTACTCAGCAGGAATTGTCCCCGCGAAGGTTCCATTCATGGAACCCGTGTTGTATTTTGTTGTTTACCTTTGCAGCAGGATTGCAACACGCGAAGCGTGCAAAGTTGTAAACTTGTTGTAAATGTTGTATTTGTTGTTTTCCCCTACTCAGCAGGAATTTTTGCTTGAAAAGCGTTGTTTTCAATGATTTTTATATTACTCAACTCCGTGCGTCACTCCAAATATCGGATAACCAAAGGAAAAGGAAAGCGTCAGCCCCAGGACGTGAACTATCCCGGGCTGACGCTATAGAAAAATGCGGAAAACGAGGGCCGACTTACTTCCTCACCAGCTCGAGCACCTTGTCGACGGCTGCCGCGAGACCATCGCGGTCCTTGCCGCCGGCCTGGGCATAGTGGGGCTGGCCGCCACCACCACCCTTGATGAGCTTGGCCGCCTCGCGGATGATCTTGCCCGCGTTGAGCTCATGGCTGGCCACGAGATCGTCGGAGAACATCACGCTCAGCAGTGGCTTGTCCTCGTGGACGGAACCGACGACGCAGACCAGGTTGTCGGGAATGGCCTGGCGCACCTTGAAGACCAGGTCCTTGGCTGCGGCGGGATCGAGGGGAACGACGGCCTTGACGACGCGCAGACCATCGACCTCCTCGGCCCTGCGGACCAGCTCCTGGGTCATGCGATCCACGGCCTGGGCACGGAACTGGTCGATCTCTTTCTTCATGTGGTCGTGCTCGTCGATATACTTCGTGACGACGGCCTTGAGGTCCTTGGCGTTGTTGAAGAGCGACTTCAGGTCGCGGAGCGTGTCCTCGAGCAGATAGATGGCGTTCTCGCAGACCTCGCCCGTCATGGCCTCGATGCGGCGCACGCCAGCAGCCACGCTGCTCTCGCTGACGATCTTGAAGAAGCCGATGCGGCCCGTGGCGGCCACGTGGATACCGCCGCAGAACTCGCAAGAGGGACCGAAGCGGACCACGCGAACGCGGTCGCCATACTTCTCGCCGAAGAGGGCAACGGCGCCCAATTTCTTGGCCTCCTCCATCGGCATGTTGCGATGCTCGTCGAGCTGGATGTCCTGGCGGATCAGGCTGTTGACCAGCTGCTCCACACGGCGCAGCTCCTCGTCAGTGACCTTCTGGAAGTGGGAGAAGTCGAAGCGCAGCGTGTCGGCGCTGACGTAGGATCCCTTCTGCTCCACATGGTCGCCGAGCACCTGCTTCAAGGCGTAGTCCAAGAGGTGGGTAGCGGTGTGGTTGCGGGCGGAAGCCTCGCGCAGCGGCACATCGACGCAGGCCGTAAACTCCTCCGTGGGGTCCTGCGGCATACGCTTGAGGATGTGGATGCTTTGGTTGTTCTCGCGCTTCGTGTCGCTCACGACCACGGTCTCGTCGCTGCTGACGAGCTTGCCCTGGTCGCCGACCTGGCCGCCCATCTCGCCATAGAACGGCGTATAGTCGAGCACGACCTCGAAGAAGGTGGACTTCTTCTGCTTCACCTCGCGGTAGCGCAGGATGTGGCAGGGATACTCCGTATGGTCGTAGCCCACAAACTCCTGCTCGCCCTCGCGCAGCACGACCCAGTCGCCATTCTCCACCTGGGCCGCATTGCGGGCGCGGGCCTTCTGCTTGGCCATCTCCTCGTCAAACTCCTGCTCGTTGACGGTATAGCCGTTTTCGCGGCAGATCAGCTCCGTCAGGTCGAGGGGGAAGCCATAGGTGTCGAAGAGGCGGAAAGCCTGGGCACCACGCAGTTCCTTCTCGCCGTGGGCCTTGAGTTCGTCCATCTCGCCGTTGAGGAGGTTGATGCCCTTGTCGAGGGTGCGGAGGAAACTGTCCTCCTCCTCCTTGATCACGCGGGCGATGAGCTCGCGCTGGGCTGGCAACTCGGGATAGGCAGCGCCCATCTCCTGGATCAGGACATTGACGAGGCGGAACATAAAGGCCTCTTTCTGACCGAGGAAGGTGTAGGCGTAGCGGACGGCACGGCGCAGGATGCGGCGGATGACGTAGCCAGCCTTGGCGTTGCCCGGCAACTGGCCGTCAGCAATGGAGAAAGCCACGGCGCGCAGATGGTCGGCCACCACGCGCATGGCGATATCGACCTTCTCCTGGTCGGTCGCGCCCTCATCCTCGATGCTGCTGGGCGTGGTGAATCCGTACTTCAGGCCCGAGAGGTTTTCGATCTCCTTGATGATGGGCTGGAAGATGTCGGTATCGTAGTTGGAGTGCTTGCCCTGGAGGATGCGGACGAGGCGCTCGAAGCCCATACCCGTATCAATCACGTTCATGCCGAGCTTCTCCAGCGACCCGTCGCTGCGGCGGTTGTACTGCATGAAAACGAGGTTCCAGATCTCGATGACCTGGGGATTGTCCTTGTTGACCAGTTCGCGGCCGGGCGTCAGCGCCTTCAGCTCGTCGGGGCGATTGTCGATATGGATCTCAGAGCAGGGACCGCAGGGGCCCGTGTCGCCCATCTCCCAGAAGTTGTCGTGCTTGTTGCCGTTGATGATATGGTTCTCGGGCACGTGCTTCCGCCAAAACTTGGCTGCCTCTTCGTCGCGAGAAAGGCCTTCCTTCTCGTCGCCCTCGAAGACCGTGACGTAGAGGTCCTCGGGGTTGAGGTGGAGAATACCAACGAGATACTCCCAGGCCGCGTCGATGGCGCCCTCCTTGAAGTAGTCGCCAAAAGACCAGTTGCCCAGCATCTCAAACATCGTGTGGTGGTAGGTGTCGTGGCCGACCACGTCCAGGTCGTTGTGCTTGCCGCTCACACGAAGACACTTCTGCGAGTCGGCGCGGCGGCGCGGCTCCGGATCCTTCGTGCCAAGTATGATGTCTTTCCACTGATTCATGCCCGCGTTGGTAAACATCAACGTGGGGTCGTCCTTGATGACCATAGGGGCTGAGGGCACTATGGCGTGACCTTTCGACTCGAAATATTTCTTGAACGAGTCGCGGATTTCATTTGCTGTCATCATCGTCTTATGTTTTTAATTCCTAAAATTCATCCTAAACAGTTGCAAAGGTAATGACTTTTGAGTATTTTTGCAAATCCAAAGGAAACCGATTGAATTAAAGAAGGAAAAAACATGGAACAGATCAATACAGAGCGCCCCAATAAGCTCTACTACTCCATCAAAGAGGTGGCTCAGATGATGAACGTCGCGGAGAGCCTGCTGCGCTATTGGGAAACGGTTTTCCCCAGTCTGAAACCGAAAACCAACCAAAACCGCGTCAGACAATACACGAAGAAGGACATAGAGCAGGTGCGCCTTATCTACAATTTAGTGAAGGTAAGGGGATTCAAAATCGCCGCAGCCAAGAAGATGCTCCAGCAGAACCGCGACGGATCGGAGCGCACGCAGCAGGTGCTGGAAAGCCTCATCAACGTGCGCGACGAACTCAAGGACATCAAGAAGCATCTCGAATCGCTCACCTGATGGTTTCCATGCGAATCGCCCGCCTCGCCCGCTCTATGAAGGTGCTCCATGCTATGAAGGTGCTCCATTCCACGAAGGCACTCTATTCTACGAAAGCACTCCGTTCTATGAAGGCGATCCGCCCGCTCCCTCGCCTCGCCCTCGTGGGCTTCCTCCTGCTGCCAGTGGGCCTGATTTTGCTGCCCATGGGAGTCGGGGGCGTTGTCCCACCACAGAGCCAGCCAGGCAAGATGGCGGCGCAGACTGGAGCAACCTTTCGCCCAGGCGACATCGTCGGCGAGGAGGTTGTGGCCCGAAGGGGTGTGAGCAGTTTTTTCTCGGTTTCCAAGATCAGCGACTCGGTGTTTGAAAGGATGCGGGGGCGGTCCTACAAGGAGGGTTGCCGTGTGGCGAGAGAGGACCTACGCTACCTGCTCTGTCTCCACAAGGACGCGCAGGGCAGGAGCATCGTCGGCGAGATGGTAGTCAATCGGGCCATTGCCAACGACGTCCTGGAGATCCTACGCAAGCTCTACGACGCCCACTACCCCATCGAGCGGATGCGCCTCATCGACGACTACGGCGCAGACGACGAGCGATCGATGGCGGCCAACAACTCCTCGGCGTTCAACTACCGCATCACGACGGGCAGCACCAAACTCTCGGCCCACGCCCGAGGACTGGCCGTGGACATCAACCCGCTCTACAACCCGTGTCGGCGGACAGTAGGCGGCAAGGTAGTGGTGGAGCCGCGCCAAGGGCGGAAATACCTGCAGCGCGAAGCCAAATTCCCCTACAAGATCGTCAAGGGAGACCTCTGCTATCGCCTCTTCACCGCCCGCGGATTTGTGTGGGGCGGCAACTGGCGGACCGTGAAGGACTACCAGCATTTCGAAATCAGGAAATAACTCCATATCCCCGCGAAGCGTTGTATTTTGTTGTAAATGTTGTATTGGTTGTTTTCCCTACTCAGCAGGCATTTACCCCTGGGAGCCCCCAAAAAAAGAAAAAAAAATCCGCAGCCTCATAGACAAAGACTGCGGATTTCTCATATTTTCTTGTTTTCTACCCTAAGAGGCAATGCTTTAGAACATTTTGAGGCGGTACATGAGGCCGAGCTCAATGCGGTTGGTATTGTAGTCCTGCAGCCCGCACTCCTTGCTATAATCAAACTTGCGTCCCGTGTAGGCCAGGAAGACGCGGAAGTCCTCGCCCTTGACGGGGAAATACTCCACGCTGGCCAGGTAGCCATAGCTCTTGCGGAAGTCCTTCATGGCAGCGACATTGTCCACGCTGGCCATCTCGTACATTCCCTTGACCATCAGGTTCCACTGCGGCACAAACTGCCAGTTGAGCTTCGTGACGAACGAATGGTAGTGGACATCGCTGAAATAGCCTGGGCCTGCATCGGGATTGTCGGCATCCGCCAGCAGCGCTGCTCCCTCGCGGCTTGCAATGCGCAGACGGTCGAGGCCCTCGAAGGCGCCCATGTAGTCGAAATACCACTGCACGCGCGGCAGGTTGAGTTTCTGTCCGAGGAAGAGCATCCGGCTATACTTATGCTTGGCCTCGGTCTGAATACCCCAAGACCAGCGCGTCTGGAGCTTGTCGCCGAAGAAATTGCCGTTCCAGCCGAAGATATAGGTCAGCGGATGGTTGGAAGCCTCCAGGATGCGCTTCGTTCCGTCGGCCTCCAAAGAGTAGGCCCCTTCGCCATACTCCTCAGCAAACTTGTTGCTATAAGCGTCGGTGATGCTGAGGGTGAGCTCCTGGCTGGCCACGGGACGATAGGACACATTCACACCCGCCTTGAAGATGTCGATATTGTTGCCCATGTCGCTAAACTGATAGATATACATGGGGTTCTCGTCATACTCGAATCCTCCCCAGTACTGACACACCTTACCCGCATGGACGCCCAGTTTCTCGTTAAACTGGTAGCCCACCCAGAGCACGTCCGTAGCAGCAGCGAAATTGTCTTCCGACTGCGCATTGTTGCCACTGTTCAGACGATGGCGGAAGCGGTAGGAGATCTTGTCCGTCAGATGGCCCATAAACTCCAGGCGCGCCTGGCGGTTCTTGAAGGCCGAACCCCACTCCGTGCCGTTGTCCGTCTCCTGAAAACTGGCCGCGTAGTTGATGTAAACGTTGAAGGCGTCGTTTTTCTTCTCCAACTTCAACACGCGCTCAGCCAGGCTGGTGCATCCCTCATGGTCGCCGCCCATACCTGTGTTGTTGCCCTGTGCGCTTGCTCCCAAGGTGAGGGTCAGCGCGGCGGCTGTTACAAAGATTTTCTTCATGTCGATATGATTGTATTGATATTATTCTATCTGTTTTTTCTCTCTTATTTTTTGTTGTCCGTATGGTCGCCCTTTATGGTCGTGCTCTTGCCACATATCGCGCCAACTTTCCGTCTGCTGACAGAGCCATTTTCCCGTTAGATCCGTTCTGCCGTTCTGCCGTTCGGTCGTTAGGGCCGTCCTGCTTAGAGCCGTTTCTGCTTTAGAGTTGTTCATCTTTAGTGCTGGTCTGCTGGCTGGTCCTCCTGCCATTAGAGAGGGCTCAGAGGAAAAGCGTGATGAGATAGCCCACGCCGATAGCCACAAACGTGGTGACGAAGCCTGGCAGTTGAAACGAATGGTTGATGACCCAGCGTCCCACGCGCGTGGTCCCCGTACGGTCGAAGTTGATGGCAGCTACCTCCGTAGGATAGTTGGGGAGGAAGAAATAGCCATTGACGGCGGGAAACATAGCCACCAGAAGCAGCGGACTGATGCCCAGGGCAAGGCCCAAGGGATAGAGGGTGGTGACGGTGGCGGCCTGGGAGAAGAGCATGACGCTCATCACAAACAAGGCCACGGCAAACGTGAACGGTGCTTCGGCTACCATCCCGGACAAAGACTGGTTGATGGCCTCGGCGTTGCCCGTATAGAAAGTGCTGCCCATCCATGCGATTCCGAAAATGGCAATGACGGCATTGATGCCTGCGGAAAACACACTGCCCTTCGTCACGTCGCCCACCTTGACCTTGCCCACCAGCATGATGAGGATCACGTCGGCCATCATGATCATCTCGATGGTCTCGGACATCGTGACTCCCTCGGGGCGCAACTGCGGTTGGAAACCGAACAACACGACCAAAGCCACACCGAAGAGGAAAACCCAGACGGAGTATTTGGCCTCGGGGCGCGCCATCGTCTCGGCTTGTCGCAAACTCTCCGTATCCTTCTCAGGACAGATCAGCCCCTCTCTGACGCGGCGCTGATACTCCGGATCGTCCTCCAACGCCTTGCCAACACGGTTTTGGATGAAGGCGGCCACAAGGATGGCCACCAGCGAGGCGGGTACACAGACCATAAGGATCGTACCCAGCTCCACTCCCGCGCCGCCCAAGAGGTCCTGGGAGATGATGGCTGCCGTGGCTGCAGAGACAGGGGAACCCGTAATGCCCAGCGAGGCCGAAATGACAGCCAAACTCAAAGGACGCTCGGGTCGAATCTTATTGGCCTGGGCTATCTCGCTGATGATGGGCAGCAGCGAATAGCAAGTGTGGGCCGTACCCGCCACCAAGCAAAAAAGCCAGGTGCAGAGCGGACCATAATAGGTGATATGGTGAGGATGCTTGCGCAGGAAGATCGCCGCTTGTCCGACGAGATATTCCAGTCCGCCCGCAGCCTGTAGGGCCGCAGCGGCAGTCACTACGGCAAGGATGATCATCATCACATCAATAGGTGCGCTGCCCGGCTTCAGTCCGAAGCCATAGACCAGCACAAAGACGCCGAGCATACCGAAAATACCCAATCCGATTCCTCCCATCCGTGCGCCAATGAAAATCATCGCCAGCACGACTGCGAGCTCAAGAAGAAGTACCGTTGTCGCCATGAGATTCGTTTGGTTGTTGATAATTGATTGGTTCATTCCACCCGCTGCACTACCCTCGTCACAGGCTTCTTGTCCAGGGGGGATTCTCAATTCGCTCTCTTATTCGAATGCAAAGATAATGCAAATCGAAGACAATACAAAAAAAATGCAATTCTTTTTTATTGTTGACTCATCCAAAGAAGCTACCTTTGCCGGATAATGTATAATATAAATGTACCCAAGGCGAAGCGTTGTATTTTGTTGTTTCCCTACAAGCGACCCTTGGTTTGCATGGGCCTCGAAGAGGCGATGTCCCCGCGAAACGTTGTTACTTGTTGTAAAAGTTGTTCAAGTTGTTTTTCCAAATCAGCAAGTCGTATAGTAAACAACACAAACAAGCCTATCACTCCATTTTCCAGATGAAGCACAAAAAAGGCCGTGGCAACTTCTGAGCTTTTTCAGAAAACGCCACGACCCTACTATCAGAACAGTTTATTCTGGCCTAATTACGCTTTAGAAGAAATAGGCCACACCAATCTGCCAAGAGTTGTTCTTGCCCTTGGTAGCATACTTGCTTAAGTCAAGAACATTGCCGACAATGCTATTGGCGCGGATGTCACCCGTGCTGCCACAAGCAATGTTGTAGTTGGCCGTGACCTGCAGGTGGTTGAGCACCATGGCGCCAAGACCCACGTTGACGCTGAAGTTGGAAGTCTTCAACTTCCACTCGGCTGCCTCGTTCCAAAGGCTCTGCTCCTTGTCGCCAACGTTGAAGCCAAACTGCGGACCTGCGAAGAGGAAGATGCTGGCCGTAGAGCCCAGTCCAATGCCGTAGCGAAGGTTGATGGGGATGGCAATCTGGCGCTGCTTGAGCGTCTGCTCCGTATCGACAATACCCTGCACTCCATCCACGCTGACCTTGGCCTCGCGCTGGTCATAGAGGGCGGAAGCATCAATACCGAGACCGACTACGGGCAGGGTGAACTTCACGGTCGGACCGACGAAGAAGCCAACACGGTTGGAAGCGTCGAGAACCTCCTTGTCGAGCGACATGTTCGTCACGTTGACACCAGCTTTGACACCAAACTGCACCTGAGCACTCGCCGTGGTGGCACTCATCAGGCCAACGGCAACCAATAAAGTAGTAAAAAACTTTTTCATACGGTTTCTGTTTTAAATTGTTAGAAAAAATTATAACCATCAGGTCCTTTGGCGTTTACACGCCAAAGGACCCACACACTCTCTCATCAATGGCGCTGGCGGCGCACGGAGACGCGTGCTGCACTGCCCGAGCCACTACCGCCCGAAGGTCTGCGGCTGCGCTTGACAGAAGGCTCCTTGTCACCCGAACGGCGCGTGCGGGCACTACGCTTCGGCTTTCTGCCGACCTTCTCCTGTGCGGTCTGTACGCTATCCAGACTGTCGCGCTTCTCCGGGTTGCCGAAGATATTCTTCTCGAAGTCCTGGAGCTCCTTCTCGATCTTCTTTTGCTCCGCGCTCATGGCCGAATCGGTAGGACAATACTGCGCGAGCGTGCGTCCAAGCATGTTCGTCGTCTTGTAGATCTTGCCCTCATACATATTGCGCGTAAAATAGTCGTCAACACTCATGACCGCCGCATTGTTGAGATTGGAGGTCATCATCGTCTGCTTCGAGAGATAGGGAGCCAGGTCGTCGTACTTCACCCAGAACAAAGGATACTTCGTCTCGCCGTCGCCGAAATCGTCCTCACGATAGAGTATTGGACAGAGGGCGATGACCTTGCGACGGAACGTGGACGTGCCTTGGTCGTAGTAGGCACTCTCCTTGAGGTAGTAGCCCTTCACCTCGCCCGAGGGAATGTCGCTATTATCAAGATAAATGCCCTTGCCGCGCCGCTCGTAGTAGATCTTGTAGTTGTCGAGAAATTGGATCGGCTTGATACGGGCCGAGTCGGTGAAGAGCTCGTTGCCGTCCAGCCTATACTCGTAGCAGTAGATGTCGCGGTGGAGCATCAGTTTGAAGATGTAGGTGAAGAGGTTCATCTGGCTGCCAATGGGCTCCGTCGGATAATAGAGACCCGCATTGGCGTCGTCCGTCAACTTCACCTCGCGGTAAAGGTCGCGGCGCCACACGACGTCCTCAGGCATCTCCTGTACGGTGGGGAAGGAGATGAGGGCGCGCGTGGTGAGCGCGTTGGCTCCCGTCTGCGTCTGTTGTTTCTGTTGTTCGGCTCTTCGCTTGGCGGGCTGGGCTACGACCGAGACCACCGAGAGAGTCATGCAAAGGATGAAGAATATCCGTTTCATCGTATATTTCCTATTCTAAGTATTGTCTATTCTGTTCGAGATGTAATATCATTCGCTACCTCACGATCACCTGCATGGCATTGCCTCCACCCAGGCTGCGAGTGGTGCCATCAGGACCGTGGACTACCACGTTAGTGATGTAGAAGCGACGGTTGCGGCTCAAGTGGCGGAACTGCTCCTTCTGCTGGGCCGTAAAATGCGATCCGTTGGAGGACAAGGGAACGGCATTGCCCATGTTGTCGAAGAAGACGGTCTGGAAACTCGTCACCTGGAACGGGATGTCGAGCAGTCCGTCGTCGATGGCTGCATGAATGCCCGAGGCTGCCATCAGGTTGGCCTTGGAGAAACTGCCTCCCTTGAAGCGGTCAGCGCCCATGGCGATGTAGGGAGCAGGATCGGGCAGTTTGCGCACCCTAAACTTATACTCGCCAACCAGTCGGCCCTTTGCAGAGACGCGGAGCGTGACGGGATTGCCGGGTGTGGTGGGACGTGCGATGAAGTGGCCGCCACCACGGGCCGTCAGCGTACCACCCGTCATCGTCGCCTGCACGTCGCTCTGCGAGGTGTTGGGGATGGAGATGGTGATGGGGTTGTCGAAGCCCGCATAGAGCACGTTCATCAAGTCGGCAGCAATCGTCGCCATTCCGTCGAAGGGCGGAATCTGCTGCATTCCGTCGGGCGAAATGTAGTTTTCTGGCTTCGGACCGCCAATGACCATGTAGTCCTGCTTGAAGTCGCGGCGCAGCACATTGCCCATCAAGTCGCGCACGAGCATGTAGCCCTGGATGGTGTGCTTGCCTGGCGCTCCGGCCTTGACCTGGATGGTGTTGCCCTTGATCTTCTGTCCGTTGACATAGACCTCCGGAGACTGGGTGGAGTCAACAGCAGCCAGCATCATACGGGCCGTGATGGTCTCGCCCGGATAGAGGCGCGTCTGGTCGGGGACGACGATGGCTTCGAGCTTGTTGACCCGAATGTCCTTGAGTCCCACGTTGGCCACGAGCGTGTGAAGCACCTCGCCTTCCGCGTAGCGTATGTCGCTCTGCAACTTGGAAAGCAGCGTGACGGCGGCCGCCGTAGGCATATCCTCAAACATATACTCCTCCCAGTTTTTGTTGAGCGCCGCCGAGGGCACGGTCGTGGAGAGGTTGCTGCTGATGATCTGCTTCTGCAATGGGTCGTCGATGAGACGGAGTATCCGCTCACGGTAGCTATTGATAGCGTCGAAGAGCTTGCGTCCCTGTCCCGTGCCCGGGCTCAGCATGACGACGCCTGCTGCTTCGAGGTTGTCTTTGTTCTTGATGTGAAGCGGATCGCCCTCCGGTCCGTCGGCCTCACGGACGATGAGCGTCTTCAGCTCTTGGGCGTAGTTGAAGAGCGAGTCGCTCATAGCCCTCACCGTGGTGGCACGCTGAAACCACACGCGCGCCTTGGCAGGATTCTTGCGCATGATCTGCTCCAGCTCGCGATAGATGGCCTCGTTCTCCTTCGTGGAGTTGCCCGTCGTCCGGTTCAAGCTCTCCTCCACAATGGAGAATCCGTTGAGCACCTCGGTGGAGATGTTCAGCGCGAGCATGGCCATGAGGACGACGTACATGAGGTTGATCATCTTCTGGCGGGGCGATATCTTGATTTTCTTGATAGCCATATTTTGCGTTGTGATAATGCAGGGGGCGGAGCCGTAAGCCCTGACTCTCCCCTACTGTATGCTGTAAACTACTCGGCAGCAGGAGCCGTGGGGGCTGCTGCGCCAGGGGCTGCGGCCCGCATGTTGACCGTCATGGCCTCTATCATACGGGCGTAGATAGCATTGAGGTCGGCAATCTGCTGTGCCATCTTGCGCGTCTGGTCGTTGATCTGGTCGATGGTGCCCACCTGCTGGCTCGCGCCCTTGAGCTGCATCTCGTAGATCTTGGCAATGCCCGTGAGCGTACGGTTGAGGTTCTCCATCTCCTCGCTGTCGCGGGCGAGACGCTGGCTCTGCTCGTTGACCTTGCCCAGCATGTCGGTGAGGCTCTTCAGCGCATCGACATATTTCGTCTGTGCCTCGACCATCTCGGGAGCCTGTTGCTGTGCACCCTCCACATCGCCGCGCTGATAGTTGAGCATAGCCATAGCCACCTGCTCTGCGGTGGGCATGGAAGCAGCTGCAGGCTGTGCGCCAACCGCAGCATGGGCTGCATCGAAGGCCTCGTCAGCAGCAGTCTGCTGAGCGCCGTGGTGAACAGCGGGACCCGCTGAAGGAGCCGTTGAGCGAGCCGCCGTGCGACGGTGGCCCGAACGGCCATAGACCACGCGGGGTTGGGCCCCACCAGCGACGTTGGCCTCGTCGGCCTCATCGCTATGCTCATAGTCGCCAGACTCGTCAGTATCGTCGCCAGACTCGTCAGCATAGTCACCAGCCTCATCGTCGGCAAAGACCTGCTCGCCCGAGAAGGTGACACGGGTGGGAAGTTCGCGACCATCGTCGGTCTTGTCGAAAGGACGGTCGAAGGCCGAGAGGAAGAAGACGACAACCTCCGTACCCATACCGAAGAACAACCAGAAGTTGGCTCCCGGCAGGTGGGTGAGCTTGAAGAGTGCTCCAAGGATCACGATTGAGGCGCCCCAGCTATATCCGTAGTTGAGAAAGGTCTGTCCAGGGACGCTGTCCATCCACTTCTGCAGTCGGTAGATGACATTATATTTACTGTAGTTCGACATTATCTTTTCTTGCTTCGTTTTTGACTTTTCTTATTCATTCTCGCTGCCTCGCTCGCGCTGCTTGCCAACGATCGCACACAACGGAAGCCGATGTAGGAACGCGGCTGGTTCTGATACTCCCAGGTGCGCCAGGCTGCACGGATGTAGCTCTCTGGATCCTTCCACGAGCCGCCACGCACGCTCTTCTTTTTCAGTCGGTAGGGATCTTCGAGCGCCGCCTTGTATTCGAGCTGCGGATTGAGGTCGTTCATTGCATCGACACCCGCCTCGGTATAGACCGTGCTGGTCCATTCTGCCACGTTGCCAGCCATATCAAAGAGTCCGTTGCTATTGGCCGAGTAGATACCCACCTTGCTGGTGATGAGGTTGCCGTCCTTGGTGTAGTTGCCACGGTCGGGCTTGAAGTTAGCATAGAAGCAGCCGTTGCCGCTCTTCACGTCTTGGTTGTTCCAAGGGAACTCATTCTGATCCTTGCCACGAGCTGCAAACTCCCACTCTGCTTCGGTCGGCAGACGGTAGCGCTGCACATAGCGTGCCTCGCCGCCCAGTCCCTTGAGCAGATAGTCGGTGCGCCAGGCGCAGAAGGCGTTGGCCTGCTCCCACGACACGCCGACCACGGGGTAGTCGTTGAACGACGGATTGCTGAAGTAGGAACGCAGGTAGGTCTCATTGTCAGAGTTGCGGAAGTCGTTGACCCAGCACGTCGTGTCGGGATAGACGTTGACAATATAGGTATTGAGGAAATCCCACGGTCCGGAAAGCGGACGGTTGATGGTCTCGCTGTGGATCACGCCCTCGTCATCGACATAGGCCGTGTCCTTGCTGATCATCACCACCTCGTTGGGATCGACCGCAATGTCGGTGTTGAGGTTGCGCTCCTGCGGGTTGAGACGATTGCGGCGTAAGGCTGCTGCCGTGTAGTCGTAGATCTCGTAGCGGTAGTTGAGCTGGCGCGCGTCGAGCATCTTCTCTCCCGTGGCAGGATTGGTGACGTAGAGGCTTTCGAAGGCTCTCAGCTCGTCCTCCGTCGGCTTGCGAGGCAAACGCTTGTTCCAGTTGAGATGAGGTGTGACGGGGTCGCCGTTCTTATCCTCGGTGATCATGTAGCTCTCGTCGCCACCGTAGGACGGGTCTGCCAGTCGGGTACGGAGAATGGAGTCGCGCACCCAGTGGACAAACTGTTTATACTGCGAGTTGGTCACCTCTGTCTCGTCCATCCAGAAGCCATCAACACTAATGTCCTTCACGGGCATTGACTTGCCCCACAGGCTGTCCTGTTTCTCAACGCCCATCCGCAGCGAACCGCGCTTCACGAGCGTCATACCGTAGGGCGTGGGCTCCTTGAAGCCACGTCCGCTCACGCCGACCACCTCGCCGCCTCTTCCTGACGACGACGCGCTCTTGCCACCGAAGCAGCCCGAGAGCAACATGGTGGCCATCATACTCGCGCAAATAGCCAATATGTACGTTCCTTTTCTCATATCTTACTGGTTTGGAGCACCCGTCCTACCCCGCCTGGGGAAAAAGGGCGGCGCTTCTTTCTATTTTTATTTATCCTTATTTATTTATCTTAATTTATCGATCAACTCTTCTTTTGTCTATCTACACTCACCCATATCCATCTACTTTCACTGCTATCTACTCTCGCCCACTCGCTACAATATCCGCGCACTCTTGTGGAGGTTGCGCCCCTTCTTCTGAAGGTTGATATCCATCTGATAGCTCACCACCAGTTCGTGGTAGCCGTTGCCCATACCGGCGCCACCGGTGAACATCTCGTAGCTATAGCCGACGTTGATGCCCTGAAAGCTTCCGCCGATATAGCCCGTGACGGAGTTGGTAGGACTGTAGCCGAGACCAGCGTACATACGCTTCTTCTCGTTCTGATAGACCACGCGGGCAGTGATGTCCGCACGATAGGCCGTGCCGTCGTAGCGAGCCAACATCGAGGTGGGAACGCTGATGTAGGGACTGCGCAACTTGATGTTGTAACCTCCCGTGAGGTAGAAGGTGGGATCGACCTTCATCTCATTGGTCTCGCCGAGCCCCACGGTCGGGCCGGTGAGGTGCTGTCCACTCACGCCGACGTACCACTGGCGGTGGACGTAGTAGAGGCCGAAGCCCATGTCAAGGGCGTTGCCGCTGAGCTGCGACTTGGAGAAAGCTGGATCGCTGCTGTCTTCCAGATCAATCTTCGTACCGTCAAACTTCTCCATGACGAGGCCGAGCTGCAGACCTGCCGAAACCATACCCCCGAAGAGGCTTTTGCGAAAGGCATACTGGGCGGAAAGACGCTGGTGGGTGAACGCGCCTATCTGGTCGTTGAGCATCGAGGCGCCCACGCCATGATACTGCCGCAGAAGGTAGAGGGGCAGGTCCGCGCTCACATAGAACGTCTTGGGACTGCCCTCGTAGCCCGTGAAGCCCATTGAGTAGGCGCCCACGGCATTGAGTTTGTTGCCCTTTCCCGCTGCAGCCGGGTTATACGAAGTCTCCATCAGCCAGTAGTGGCTAAAGACGGGGTCGTATTGCGCATGTGCGCCGATGACGGCCAACAGCGTGAGGGATATGACAATAATGCGTTTAAACACATTCCAATAACGCACCACTTCCCCTTTTATTGCCATGAGGGTTGATATATTTTGAGAGACGGATCAAAAAAAGTCGGGATCCCGCCGCGGTTTTTATGTTCCTCCGTCTTTGCCATCCCATCGTTTCGGACGGGACAAATCGTTTTCGAATGGTTCTAAAAAACCCATTCCAGCCTTTCATAAAACAAAAAGTGTGAAAGTATGGTTAAATATTTTCTGCTCTCTACTTTTTTGCGTAACTTTGCGGTGCAAATCGGAAACAGGTTGCACAAAGGGATAAAACAAATAGCATAAAACTTTTAAAAGATAAAACAATGCAGTATTTAACAAATGACAAGCTCGTTATCGTCGGCGCAGGCGGTATGATTGGTTCTAACATGGTGCAGAGCGTTCTGATGCTCGGCCTCACTCCTAACATTTGCCTCTACGATATCTATGAGCCGGGCGTTCATGGCGTGTTCGACGAGATCCAGCAGTGTGCTTTCGAGGGTGCCAACATCACCTACACCGTTGATGCTAAGGAGGCCTTCACGGGTGCTAAGTACATCATCTCCTCTGGTGGTGCTCCCCGCAAGGACGGTATGACCCGCGAGGACCTGCTCAAGGGCAACTGCCAGATCGCTGCCGACTTCGGCGACAACATCAAGAAGTATTGCCCCGAGGTGGAGCACGTGGTCGTCATCTTCAACCCGGCCGACGTGACTGCCCTCACCGCTCTCATCCACTCTGGCTTGAAGCCCAACCAGCTGACTTCTCTCGCTGCTCTCGACTCTACGCGTCTGCAGCAGGCTCTCGCCCTCGAGTTTGGCGTGCAGCAGGACAAGGTCACGGGTGCTCACACCTATGGTGGCCACGGCGAGCAGATGGCTGTCTTCGCTTCCCAGGTGAAGATCGACGGCAAGCCCCTCTCAGAGATGGGTCTCTCTGAGGAGCGCTGGGAGGAGATCAAGCACCACACCATCCAGGGTGGTTCCAACATCATCAAGCTTCGTGGCCGCAGCTCTTTCCAGAGCCCTGCCTACAACGCTGTGAAGATGATCGAGGCTGCTATGGGCGGCAAGGAGTTTACGCTCCCCGCTGGCTGCTATGTCAACTGCGATAAGTGTGGCTTCAAGAACGTGATGATGGCTATGCCTTCTACCATCGACAAGACGGGTGTTCACTTCTGCGCTCCCACGGGTACAGAGGACGAGCTGGCTGCTCTCAACAAGTCTTACGAGCACCTCTGCAAGATGCGCGACGAGATCATCGCTCTCGGCATCATCCCCGAGGTCTCTGAGTGGACGAAGATGAACCCGAACCTCTAATCCGTTCGGGATTTGTAAATAAGCTTTTTTGTTTACAACTTCATAGAATGAGGGGGTATCATCCAGCGAGGTTGATACCCCTTTTCATATTATACACCTTCCCCCACATTCCCCTCTCCACATTTTATCACCGACGCTACAACACTATTGTTTCGTCAGCAATATTTCATCACCAACGTTTCATCACCCTCAGACGTTATGGACAAAGCGACGCAGCGACACAACAACATGGCGGCCATTCGCTCCAGCGGAACAAAGCCCGAGCGCATCGTGCGCCAATACCTGTGGCGCAGAGGCTTTCGCTACCGGCTGAACAGTCCGCGCCTGCCTGGCCACCCCGACCTCGTGCTCCGCAAATATCGTACCTGCATCTTCGTCAACGGGTGCTTCTGGCATGGCCACGCCGACTGTGGAGGCTTCCGCCTGCCCAAGACCAATGTGGCATTTTGGCAGCGAAAGATAGAACGAAACAAAGAGCGTGACCGCGAGGAGCAAAGAAAGCTCGCACAGATGGGCTGGCATTGCATCACGGTGTGGGAATGCGAACTCAAAACTGCTCGGCGCCAGCAAACGCTGGAGGCATTGGCACACACGCTCAACCACATCTTCCTACAGGACCACAGTCGACCCAAAGGGCCGACCCACTACAGACTGAGGGAGGAGGAAGAAATGACGGGAATGGCAGCAGAGCCCGAGCAAAGCGGTAGTGAACAGCCTAATAACGGTGGCAACAAATAGTCGGGTAATCGCGACAACGGTCGGCCCAACAATCGGGACAAGAGCCAGCCTGAAGACCGTCTTAGCCGATAGGAAACAAACTGCCAAGAACCTGCGCGATGGCCTCAAGACCTTGCTGGTCAGCCTCATGAAAGGAATCCAACTCGCTGCTATCGACATCGATGACGGCTACGACCACGCCATCTTTCATGACGGGCACGACGATCTCCGATTGCGACCGCGAGGAGCAGGCGATATGGCCTGGGAACGCATGCACGTCAGACACCATCAGCGTCCGCGCCTCGGCCCAGGATGTGCCACAGACACCACGCCCGTGCTTGATGCTGAAACAGGCCAAAGATCCCTGAAACGGACCGAGCTGCAGTTCGCCGTGGCGCACCACATAGAATCCCACCCAAAAATAATAGTCGAAAGCCTCCTTGAGCAGCGCCGCCACATTGGCAAGCACGCCTACGGGGTTGTCCACTCCTTCCATCAATCCTTTCACCTGCAGCAGGATCTCAGCATACTTCTCTGCCACGCCAGAGGCAGACTGCGGTTCAAAAGTCTTCTGTTCTTTGTTTTCCATCATCTTACTTTTTGATTTAGGCTGCAAAGATAGGCAAATCCGCAGAAAATGACAAAGGAATGTACAACGAAGTGTAAATCCTCATAGGCTTTTGCTATAGTTATTCTATTATCTCTTTATCCAAAAACTAGGCATAATATGCCCACAAACAAGGCAAGGACGAGTGACAATGCACAGAAGCAGAGTGCCAGTAATGCCATTCCCATATTCTATTCTGATTTATTGTTTTGTTCTTTGTCAAACAAGTCATCATCCTCATGGAGCAGACCATGTACCCACCACGTATCGTCCTCCCTTCCAGCATATATCGACCTCATATTGTTTCCGTATTGTTTCCGTATTGTTTCCGCTTCCGGAAGCGAGAACGATAGGAGAACGATAGGAGAACGATACGGGATCAATACGGGATTGATACGGGATTGATACGAGAACGATACGAGAACGATACGAGAACGGTCTTTTCCGACTCCCATCCGAAGTTATTGATAAGAAATTTAATCTTTTTATCATTATTTCTTTTGATTATATTTTACATTTCAACCACTTGCCTCTTTCAGCTGTTTATGCCAAGAAGGCGAGCTCACCATTTACCCTGGCGCAGCCTCTATACAAAGATAACCTTCCGTTCAGCTGAATGCAAGCCGATTAGCATGAATTAACGCCCCATTAACTATTCCTCCGTATCCATTTAACAAAGCCCATCTCAGGCCAAAAGCCTTCATTGCGGTCTTTCCTCATGCCCTTCCTCCTGTTTTATCCGCCCAAAGGTTACTATCTCCGATCTCTACCAGCAGCCAAGAGATGCATATTTTGACTTATTAAAATTGCGAACAAACGAAACTGTTAAGTTTGAAAATCATTTACGACAAAGACCACCGAAACCTAAGGAGCAATAGCTAGCAAGACCTTAAACACCGCAGGATCCTTGTCGCTGACATTTGCGCCTGTAAGGACAAAGGCTATAATCTCGCTTCTGTCATTGCACGCAAGATGCAGTTTGAAGCCGTGACATCAGCCCATAGTTCCTTTCCCATCGGTGGCGATACCTTAAATACCTTATTGGCGTATCGCCTGAGATTATGGCACACTGGGATCATCATAGAACCAACAAAGGTTATGCCGGTACACCTTCCGAACGCACCCAGATTAAGAAAGAACATGACTTGAAAGAACACTCGGCTTTCCAACTCCACAAAAAGGAACTGATAAGATGGAAAAGAAGTCAAAAAAACAGGATACAAAAAAAGCTGAACAATAGCGATCCATGACCCGTAGTCACAAACGCGCTATGCTCAGCCCTTTTCTTCTTACCTAAGAAACAACTCAATCTATTGGGGAAAATAAGTCATCTTGAACACTTTCAAGATCTTTTTAGTATATCGTGTTTTCGGGATCGAAATTGGCCCAACCTGCCGTCCAGTCATCGGAAGCGTCGCGGAAGGCACCTACGAAGATAGCAGACTTGTCAAACCAGTTGTTGGACTGGAGTTCGGCAAACGATCCCTGGAGAGCGCCACCCACCGAGGTGCTGGCAGCAATGATGGACTGAATGCCCTGCCAAGAGCGTGCCACCCATTGATCAACAACCTTGTTGCCGTTGGCCGGGAGGAGGAAGAACGTACTGGAGAAAGACTTCTTCGACGGATCGGTCGTCTTGGACTGATAGTTGTAGAGTTCGTCCTTATAGACTTTGTTAAAATCTGATCCCGTAATGTCCGTACCAGCAAAGACGATGCGGTGGAGCTGGAGTAGACCATCTGTAGCGGCCTTCTGCGTGTTGCCCTTCTCGCTGTCGAGTATGAGACCAATAGGCCATCCTGCTACGACACTGTTGTAGCAATTGAGACGCGTGTTGCGGCGCAGGTGCATTCCTGCCTGGAAGCGGCCCGTGGAGGAACCGTTGCCCGGGTTCATCTTGCCTCCGTCGAGGTAGTCGGTGGTGTTCTGGAAGTTGGCATCGAAGACCTTCGGCCCCAGGAACGTCATGTTGGAGAAGGTGGCAGAAGTGAAGGGCTCGGCTGTAGAACCCTCGGCGTTGTTGTCGCTCTCGAAACCATTGCTCTGCGAGGCGTCGGCTATACGCGAGTCGCGGACGCTGAGACCAAACTGCACGTTGCCCGAATAGCCATTATCGGTGTCGAAGTCGTCATCCCAACCACGATAAGCGATGAGGTACTTGCAGTTGACCGTGCCACCAAACCACTCGAAGGAGTCGTCGTTGCTATAGCTGATCTGCACATGATCGACCGTCGTTCCAGCACCTACCGAACCAAGGGTGAGACCGTTGATCTCCTGGTCCTTCTTGAAGGGATAGCCAGCAAACTCGATGCGGACATACTGCAACACACCCGAGTTGTCGTTGGCGTCGGTGCCACCATGCTTCGTACGCGGACCTCCCTCTATCTGCTGGGCGAGCACGCCATTGTTGTTGGGAGCCTTGCCACAGACGATCACACCACCCCAGTCGCCTGGACGACGGCTGCCAGGAGCCTGCTCCGAGGTGAAGACGATCGGTTCTGTGGCCGTACCCTTGGCAATGAGTTTGCCACCGGGCTCCACGATAATAGCCGCCTTGGTTTCCTTGTCGCCCTTGACGATAGTGCCAGCAGGAATGGTCAGTGTAGATCCGCTGGCCACATAGACCCAGCCTCGCAGCAGATAAGTGCCTTTGGCGAGCGTCTGCTGACCCTTGAAGACAAAGTTTTGGTCGCCGTTGCCGATGACCTTGCCCTCGGGAGCCTCCTTGCCTTCTGCATCGAAGAGCACATGGTCGCACGACTTGAAGCCACCATCCGTGCCCCAGACGTAAGAGACGCTGGAATCTGGTGGCGTGACAGGGCTGTCATTGTCATCATCACTACACGCCGTCAGCGTGGCCGAGAGAGCGAGGATGCCGAGGCATCCGACAATCATCTTGCTTGTTTTCATCATTGTTTTGTTGTAATTAGTTGTTGTGTTGTGTAAGCGGGCTTGCGCCCACCCCACTTGTTGACTTTACATTGTTTTTTTTGCTGATACAGTGGCCTTAGGCGCCCACGCATCTCCGGGGAGAGATCAAAGTGTGAGAGTGGCCGAGAAATTGAGGTTCATTCCTGGACGGTAGCGGCGCGTCACCTGCTCTATACGGCGGCCCTCGCCCTGCACCATCACATCGGAAAACTGCTTGAACGTGACCTGCTGATTGAGGAGGTCTCTGATGGCGAGTTTGATCTCCAGCGGACCAAAGCGCTTGCTGGCCGTCAGGTCGAAGGCGTCGCGCGGCATCTCGTAGCTGTCCGGCACCCGGATGTTTCTCGAAGCGTCGCCGCCACCCGTGGTGCGTCCCACGCCCACGATGCGCTTGCCAATGCGGTTGTAGAGCAGGTTGACCGAGAGCTGCAATGGCTCATTGTAGTAGAAGATTCCCGTATTGACCAGATAGGGCGATTGTCCCTGCATGGGGCGATCGTACTCATTGCTACCCGGGGCAAACCGCACACGGCTATGAATGAGCGCCCCGTTGAAACTCCAGGAGAAGTCTTTCAGTCCGATGAAGTCGAGCTGCTTGCGTATGTCGAGTTCCAGTCCGTAGTTGTTGGCGGATCGTGCGTTCATGTAGGAGTAGATGACGTCCGTGCCACCAGAGAGCGTGTAGACCCACTCTATCGGACTATCGAAATGCTTCCAGAAGGCAGCCAGCGAGATGACCTCTCCGCGCGAGGGATACCACTCGTAGCGCAGGTCGAGGTTGTCCACATAACAGTTGCGCAGGTCGAAGTTGCCCTGTACGTCGGAGGCGAGATCGAAGTCGTAATAGACCGACGGCGACACCTCTCTAAACTCGGGGCGGTTGACGCTCCGTCCATAGCTCACGCGCAGCTGGTGCTCAGGCAGAAGGTGGTAAGTGACATTGAGTGATGGAAACCAGTCGCCCTGGCGGTAGTAATGGCTCTCGTGGCTCTCGACAGCCGACTTGGTGTTGGAGATTAGTTCCATGCGGTTGTACTCGTAGCGCAGACCAGCATGGGCCTCAAACTTGCCCAGTGGCAGTTCGGCCTCGATATAGGCAGCCCCCAGCAAGTTGTTGCCACTATAGTCGTTAAGTTTGTTGACATCCTCCAGGAGATAGAGTTTGTTGGCACCAAAATAGGTCTCGTCGGAAAGCAGGGCAGTTATATCCATCGATCGGAATCCCTCGGGCAACTGACAACCCTCGTGGTCGTACCAGTAGAAGAGGTTGCGCGTCTTGTACCTCCTCGTGCGATACTCCCCGTAGGCTCCCCCTTTGAGCGATGGACTCCACGACTCGAAGTCGAAGCGATGGGTATCGTTGAGTTGGAGGGAGAGAATGTGCTCGTCGAGCGAAGTCCACTCGCGCGAGATATCGTTCTGATAGAGCCACTGGTACTGATCACCCTGACTGGGATCTTCGCAGTAGAGGATATATTTTCTACGATCAGGCAAGCGACGGTTGGCATACGCATACCCGACACTCCAGTCAAGTGCATCGCCACCGAAGGTATGCCGTCCCGTCAACTGTCCTGTATAGGTGGTGCGGCTCTGATAGTAGTACTCTGCCGACCGCTCTGGTTCCGACTGTGCGCTGACGCCCTGCCGGAGCGTGTAGCGGCTGTAGCCCAGTTGGTTGAAGATGTTCTTCATCTGGTATTTGTTCTTGCCATTGGGGCTCAATAGCGTCAGGTTGAGCATGGTCCCCAGACGCGCCGAGTGGGTGTACTGGTCATCGGTGGAGAGGCGCAGCAGGTTGATGCGGTCGTTGTCAGTATCGTAGGCTGCATAGAAGTTGTTGACCATACCGCAGATCGTGCGATACTCATTGCTGTAGTTGAAAGCACCGATGAGACCGAGTTTTGCCCCATCAAGACTCCAACTGCGACTCCAGTCAGCCGCCAGCTTGAGGTCGGCCCAAGGAGTGTACTGGCGAACGCGCCAGTCGTTGTTCAGTCCGTTGTGAAGGAGGTCGATCATCGGATTGCCGCCCCCATTGGTGCCCAGTGTGCTCAGTTTGACGTCCATACCGCCCGAGAGCGACCGCATCCCACTATCGAAGCCCAAGAAGTCGGTGGGCGACGACTTCGGCGAGAGGAAGGTGCGGAAGGCCGTCTGCGTGTTGCAACTGCCACCCAGCGTGAGATGGAGAGAGTTGCTGGTCGGAATTTCCTTGGTGTTGATGAGGATGAATCCGCCCGTGTAGTCGGCAGGATACTCAGCCGTGGGCGTCTTGACAATCATCAGGTTGTCGATCTGTCCACTGGGAATCATGTCGAAACTGAAGGCGCGACTGTCGGCCTCGCTACTGGGCGCTGCCCCGCCATTGATCCAGACGTTGTTGTAGCGTTGGGAGAGTCCGCGCACCATCACAAACTTTCCCTCGATAAGGCTCACGCCAGGGATGCGGCGGATCACCTCGCCGGCGTTGCTGTCCTGACTCCGCTTGATTTCCTGTGCGGAGACGTTGCTCACGATGACGGAGCTGGTTCGTGCGGCGTCGATCATGGCGGCATCCGTATTCAATCTCTTCACCGCCGTCACGGTCACGTCGCCCAGCTGCTGTTCGTCGGCCGCCAGCGTGATGCGCAAGCCATCTTCTGCGCCGTCGGCCTTAGCCCGAACTCCGTCAATATTTTTGGTTTTGTAGGATACATATTGGATGACAGGGTGTAGCTCTTACTCTTGTCGAGACCCTCGAAGTGGAACTTTCCATCAATGTCGGTAGCCACCCCCAGCGAAGTTCCCTTCACCTGCACGGTTGCACCAACCAGCGGCTCCTGCGTCTTGGAGTCGACCACCATGCCCCGAATGTCCTGCGCCCATGCTCCTACGGGGAGGAAAAGCGTCAGCAGGGCAACGCCCGCGAGTCTATGATAACACTTCTTCATTTTTGTCTATCGTTCGTTTCTTTGTTTTGACGGTGCAAAGGTATTCCGACGATGTGACAGAAACGTTACCAAGATATTACAAGACGATGAAGAAGGCAATATCAGCCCAACAACACGCTAAGCATGAGACAAAAGTGTCTAACAATGAGGCAAATAAGAGATTTGAAGAAATACTGAGAGACACTACCGAAGAAGCGTACAACAGGCTTCTACTTTGCGCTGATCCTTGGCGAACAGCCCAAAGCAGAAGCCACAGTCTTCGAATCAGTCGAACTCTTTGACGGAGACCAATTCATACCCCTCCTCTGGTTCCTCGGGCATTTCTTCGGAAGGTGAGGGCGGATTGGTGGATGAGGGCGAATCGGTGGACGGACCAGAGGGCTCGTCCTCTACGACGGGAGCAGCAGGAGCAGCGGAACGCAGGAGGCTGACCATAAGGCGGGCGGCCTCGTCGGGAGCGATAAGGCGGCCCAGGCGGTCGGCGACGGTGCGGTAGCCCTGGAGCATTTCCTCGCGGTGGGGCTGACCAGGGAGGACGCGGTAGAGTTCGTTGATGATGCGGTAGATGGTGAAGTGGTCGGCAAAAAGTTCCTTGACCACCTCGGCATCGGCCACCAGGTTGACCAGCGAGATATACTTCACCTTGAGGACGTGGTTGAAACCGAAGCGTACCAGCTTGGGCACGGGCGTCTTGTAGCACACCACCTGCGGAACGCCCAGGAGGCAAGTCTCCAGCGTCGCCGTGCCACTTGTCACGAGCGCGGCCACGGAATGGGTGAGCAGGGCATAGGTCTCGTTGTCAACGATGGGTACCTGCTGTTTGCCCAACACCTTATTATAATAATCGCGGCTGATGGATGGTGCGCCCGCCACGATCATCTGATAGTCTTCGAAATGGCGCGCGGCCTCGATCATGGCCGGGAGGTTGTCCTTGATCTCCTGCTTGCGACTGCCTGCGAGCAGGGCGATGATCGGCTTTGAGGAAAGAGAGTGGCGTGCAAGAAAGGCTTCGCGACTCTCGGTGTAGCCGCGGCGAAACTGCATCACTTCCTCGGCTGTGGGATTGCCGACATAGTGGATGGGATACTGGTGCTTCTGATAGAACGGCACCTCGAAGGGGAGGATGGAGAAGAGTTCCTTGACGTCGCGGCGAATGGCCTTGATGCGCCACTCCTTCCAGGCCCATATCTTCGGCGAGATATAGTAATAGACAGGTATCTGCGTGTGCTTGTGGACGTAGCGGGCTATGTCGAGATTGAAGCCCGGATAATCGACCAGGATTACTACGTCGGGACGCCACGCCACAATGTCCTCCTTGCACCACTTCATGTTGCGGAAGATGGTGCGCAGGTGGAGCAGCACGGGCACGAAGCCCATATAGGCAAGATCCTTGTAGTGGCGCACGCGCTCGCCACCGACGGCCGACATGAGGTCGCCGCCGAAGAAGCGAAACTCCGCCGAGGGGTCATACTGGCGCAGCGAGGCCATCAGCCGGCTGGCATGGAGGTCGCCACTCGCCTCGCCCACTATCAGATAGTACTTCATATCGTCAGAACTTCAACTTCCGCATCAATTCATAGTCGGTCACGTCGATGGTAGATGGCGTGACGGCCACATAGCCGTGATTGAGGGCCCACTGGTCGGTATCGACGGCCTCGGGCTCATCGTTGTGGAAATGGCCCACCATCCAGTAGTACTTGCCACCACGCGGATGCTGACAATCGACCACCTCGTTGGTCCAGCGCCCATAGGTCATACGACACACCTTGATGCCACGAAACTCCGAGCCCTTGGGGAAGTTGACGTTGAGGCAGGTACCCTTCGGCAAACCCTCGGCCAAGACCTTCTCCGTCACCTGGCGCACAAAGGGTCGCAGGGCCAAAAGGTCGGCCTGAGGATCATAGTCGCAGGAAGAGAAGGCGATCGAGGGAATATACTTCAGCGCACCCTCGTAGGCCACGCCCATCGTACCACTGTAGTGGTTGTTGACCGTGGAGTTGTCGCCATGGTTGATGCCGCCAATCACAAGGTCGGGCTTGCGGCCGTCCAGCAGCTGATCGATGGCCAATTTGATACAGTCCACGGGCGTACCGGAGCAGGACCACACCTGGGCGCCCGCATAATCCTCGCGCCGACGCAGATAAAGCGGGTCGGCGGCGGTGAAGGCACAGGAGAAGCCCGAGCGGCCTCCATCGGGAGCGCAGACAAGCACATCGCCCAGGTCGGCGATGAAGGAAACAAGGCTTCGGATGCCGTTGCTATCGAAGCCGTCGTCGTTGGAAACGAGGATGAGGGGTCTGTTCTGATTCATCATTGCATCAATCTTTGAGCCGCAAAAGTACGAAAAAAAGTTTTTAAAGCCGTCGGTTTCTCATAGTTTTTATGTACCTTTGCCCAATATTACACTTGAAACAGACAGATACACAAGAAGGAAGCGGACAAAAGGGATGCTTATCAGGGACTTCACCCGCCGAGCACCCAGCGCCCAGCAACGGACAACCTCCGCCGAAGGACGCTCCGCAGCGCAGCCTCATGGCGTATTTTGAGAATATTGAAAATGGGAAAAATCATAGCTTTAGCCAACCAAAAGGGCGGCGTGGGCAAGACCACGACCACCATCAACCTGGCCGCTTCCCTGGCCACGCTGGAGAAGACCGTGCTTGTCCTCGACGCTGACCCTCAGGCCAACGCATCGAGCGGATTGGGCGTGGACATCAAGGAGGTGGACTGCTCGGTCTATGAGTGCATCATCGACCACGCCGACATACGCGACGCCATCTACACCACGGACATCGAGGGCCTGGACATCGTGCCGAGCCATATCGACCTGGTGGGAGCGGAGATAGAGATGCTCAACATGAAGGACCGCGAGAAGGTGCTCAAGGGCCTCCTGCAGCCGATCCGCGACGAGTACGACTACATCCTCATCGACTGTAGCCCCTCGCTCGGACTGATCACGGTCAATGCGCTGACGGCAGCCGACAGCGTCATCATCCCCGTGCAGTGTGAGTATTTCGCCCTGGAGGGCATCAGCAAGCTGCTCAACACCATCAAGATCATCAAGAGCAAGCTCAACCCGAAGCTCGAGATCGAGGGTTTCCTACTCACGATGTATGACAGCCGCCTGCGCCTGGCCCGCCAGATCTACGACGAGGTGAAGCGCCACTTCCAGGAACTGGTCTTCCGCACCGTCATACAGCGCAACGTCAAACTCTCTGAGAGTCCCAGCCACGGACTACCCGTCATCCTCTACGATGCCGACTCGGCGGGCGCGCGCAACCACCTGTCCCTGGCCAAAGAGATCATCGAACACAACAAGAAAGGATAACTCATGCCCGTACACAAGAAATACAACCGCAACGTCAAGACCAACGCCCTCGGACGCGGACTCGACGCGCTCATCTCCACAGAATCGGTGAGCACGCAGGGCAGCAGCACCATCAACGAGGTGCCGCTGCAGCAGATCGAAGCCAACCCCAACCAGCCACGACGCGAGTTTGACCCCGTGGCCCTGGAGGAACTGGCCAACTCCATCCGCCAGCTGGGCATCGTACAGCCCATCACGCTGCGACAGGTGGACCACGACCGCTTCCAGATCATAGCGGGAGAGCGCCGCTGGAGAGCCTCGCAACTGGCGGGACTGACGACCATCCCGGCGTATATCCGCACCATCAAGGACGAGAACGTCATGGAGATGGCCCTCGTGGAGAACATCCAGCGCGAGGACCTCAACGCCATCGAGATAGCCCTGGCCTACGAGCACCTGCTGGAGAAGAGCGCCATGACGCAGGAGAAGGTGGCCGAGCGCGTGGGCAAGAGCCGCCCCGCCATCGCCAACTACCTGCGACTACTGAAGTTGCCCGCCCAGGTGCAGATGGCGCTGCAGAAGAAGGAGATCGACATGGGCCACGCCCGTGCCCTCCTCTCTTTGGACAGTCCGTCGCTCCAGCTGAAGGTGTTTCGCGAGATCCAGAAGAACGACTATACCGTGCGCCGCGTCGAAGAGGTGTGCAAACAGCTGAAGAACGGCGAGGACGTGCAGTCGGCGAAGAAGACTATCGCTGCCACACGCCGTCTGCCGGAGGAGTACAACATCCTCAAGGACCAGCTCTCGCAGCTCTTCGACACGAAGGTGCAGATGAGCTGCAACGACAAGGGCAAGGGCAAGATCAGCATCCCCTTCGCCTCGGAGGAGGAGTTGGAGCACATCATGAGTGTGCTCGACAGAATGAAGCAGCAACCGGGAGAATAAGCAGACCATGAAGATGATGACGAAAGGCAGGTTTTGGAGCGTCTTCCTGGCGCTGGTTCTGGTGCGCGGGATGGCCGTGGCGCAGGTGGCGGGTCCCGACACCATCCGTGTGGTCTATCCTGACGACACCGTCGCCGTGAGGCTGCACTCCGCCGATCCCGCCGACCCCACACTGCAATCGCTGTGGGAGGCCGACCCGACGCCGACTCTTTCCAAGGCTCAGACCAAGGGGAAGGAGAAGCGGCAAAGGCGCGACTGGAGCCAATGGCGACCGGAGGCGAAGCGGGCGATGTGGCTGGCCCTGGTGCTGCCGGGAGCCGGACAGGTCTATAACCGCAAATACTGGAAGCTGCCCATCATCTATGGCGGGTTCGCAGGATGTATCTACGCCATGACGTGGAACAACCAGATGTACCACGACTACAGCCAGGCCTACCTGGACATCATGGACGACGACCCGACCACGGAGAGCTACAAAAATTTCCTGCACCTCGGCACGGAAATCAACGAGAGCAACCTGGCCCGCTACCAGGAGATCTTCCGCAAGCGCAAGAACCGCTACCGCAGATGGCGAGACCTGAGCGTCTTTTCCACGATAGCCGTCTATGCGCTCTCCGTCATCGACGCCTACGTCGATGCGTCGCTCTCGGAGTTTGACATCTCAGAGGACTTATCGCTGCGCGTGGCACCCGTCGTGATGGGCAATGACGGCGCAATGACGACCCGACGCAGCCCGTTCGGACAAAACGCCATCGGACTGGGATGCAGCCTGAGATTCTGAGACGAGACCACACCTAAAGCCAAAATCATTAGTACCAACTATATATATCACAACAATACACATCTAAACTAAGGGGGGAATAGACATGGACAATACTATTACCGGCGACCAGGATCAGAAGCCTGGCATGATGGAGACGAAGTCCAGCGATCAGCAGCCCATCGAGCAGAAGGCTGCTGACCAGAAGCCTATCGAACAGAAGGCCACCGACCAGAAGCCTATGGAGCAGAAAGCTGCCGACCAGGCGGCACAGGAGAAGGCAATGGTGGACAACGCTTTCCAGCACCTTCTCGACACCTACCTGGCCTCGCGCCACAGAAAGAAGGTGGGGATCATCACCAAGGCTTTCAACTTCGCGCGCCAGGCGCACCAGGGCGTGAAGCGTCTCTCGGGCGAGCCATATATTATGCACCCGATAGCCGTGGCGCAGATCGCCTGCGAGGAGATCGGACTGGGAGCCACGAGCATCAGCGCGGCCCTGCTCCACGACGTCGTGGAGGATACCGACTACACGGTGGAGGACATCGAGAACATCTTCGGACCGAAGATCGCACAGATCGTGGACGGACTGACCAAGATCTCGGGTGGCATCTTCGGCGACAAGGCTTCGGCTCAGACGGAAAACTTCAAGAAGCTGCTCCTCACGATGAACGACGACATCCGCGTCATCCTCATCAAGATCTGCGACCGCCTGCACAATATGCGCACGCTGGCCTCGCAGCCGGCCAACAAGCAGTATAAGATAGCAGGAGAGACGCTCTATATCTATGCGCCTCTGGCCAACCGCCTGGGCCTCAACAAGGTGAAGACCGAACTGGAGGACCTCAGTTTTCGCTATGAGCACCCGGAGATCTATCAGAACATCGCGAAGCAGCTGGAAGAGACGCAGGCGCAGCGCGACGAACTCTTCCGCGACTTCACGGCGCCCATCCGCGCGGTCCTCGACAAGATGGGGCTCAAATATGAAATCAAGGCGCGCGTCAAGACGCCTTTCTCCATCTGGAACAAGATGCAGAAGAAGCACGTCTCCTTCGACGAGATCTACGACATCCTGGCCGTGCGCATCGTCTTCACGCCCAACGTGAGAGAGGACGAGATCAACGACTGCTTCTCTATCTACGTGGCTATCAGCAAGATCTACAACAGCCATCCCGACCGCCTGCGCGACTGGGTGAACCATCCCAAGGCCAACGGCTACCAGGCGCTCCACGTGACGCTCATGTCCAACCAGGGCAAGTGGATCGAACTGCAGATCCGCTCCGACCGTATGGACGAGATAGCGGAGCAGGGATTTGCGGCCCACTGGAAGTACAAGGAGGGCTACGAGATCACGGAGGACGAGGGGGAACTCAACGACTGGCTCCACACCATCAAGGAGATCCTCGACGACCCGCAGCCCGACGCCATGGACTTCCTCGACGCCATCAAACTCAATCTTTTCTCCTCCGAGATCTTCGTCTTCACGCCCAAGGGCGACTTCAAGACCATGCCGGCGGGAAGCACGGCGCTCGACTTTGCCTTCCAGATCCATACGTTCCTCGGAAGCCATTGCATCGGCGCGAAGGTGAACCACAAACTGGTGCCGCTGAGCCACAAGCTCAACAGTGGAGACCAGGTGGAGATCCTCACCTCCAACGCACAGCGCGTGCAGCCCTCGTGGGTCAACTTCGTGGGGACGGCCAAGGCCAAGGGCAAGATACAGGCCATCCTGCGCAAGGAGGGACGCGAACTGCAGAAGAAGGGCGAGACGATACTCCACGACTGGCTCGCTCAGCACGAGCTGGAGCCTTCGGCGCAGCGCATGGAGAGACTTTGCGAGGCGCACAACCTCCAGAGTTCGGAGGACCTGCTGCGCGCGCTGGGTTCACACACCATCCAGTTGGGCGACGACGACATGGACGCGCTCACGGGCAAGAAGAACAAGGACGGGAGCACGTCGGCGTGGTTTACGAAATACGTGCCCTTCCTGAAGAAGAAAGACGCGGGAACGGGCAAGGAACGGGACGCACAGGACCTGATGGCCTCGTCGGAGGGACTCATCACCGTCGATGAGAAACTCAACCGCAAGAAGCCGATCTTCATCAGCGAGAAGACCATCAACGGCTACATCTTCCCCTCCTGCTGCCACTGCATACCGGGCGACGACGCGCTGGGCTTCATCGACAACCGCAACCATATCGAGATCCATAGCCGCAACTGCACCGTCGCCTCCAAACTGAAGGCGAGCTACGGCAACCGCATCCTCGATGCGAAGTGGGACATGCACCACCAGCTCTACTTCGACGCGACCATCCACATCCGCGGCATCGACCGTCAGGGCATGTTGCGCGACGTGGCCGAAATGCTCTCCGACAAACTCGGCCTCAACATGCGCCGCATCACCGTGACGTCCAACAATGGCATCTTCGACGGCACCATCGAACTCGGGGTACACGATGCCGAGGAGCTGGAGGTGATCATCGAAAACCTCAAGCAGGTGGACGATCTCAAGGAGGTGAACCGCATGTAGCAGTATAAGCCTAATTTCTCACGGCCATCCTCCGCCACAACCAGCGGGGGATGGTCCGCCACAAAGCCGTAAGGACACGGTAGCGCCAGTCGATCACGCAGACATGGCGACGCGTCCTTATGGCTTTGACTATATCCCGGGCCACGCTCTCTGCCGACATGAGCATGGGGTAGTGTTTGCCGTCACCGAGCAGGTCGGTCCGGACGAAGCCCGGGCGCAGGTCGGTGAAGTGGATGTCGAGATGGCGCAGGCGGGCCTGCTGCTCCAGGGCCTCGATATAGACATTGCAGAAAGCCTTGGAAGCACTATAGGCGGGGGCCACGCCCAGACCCTTTGTGCCCGCTATCGACGAGACGACGGCGATGTGGCCGTGGCCCTGGACGGCGAAATAGCGATAGGCAGCACCGACGAGCCGCGCGAAGCCCAGCACATTGGTACTCACCGTGGGCAGTTCCTTCTCGGGCAGCAAATCCATGTTCTGCCACCCCACCCCGGCCACATGGAGGTAGAGGTCCATGCCGCCCAGCGCGTCGATCAGGCGCAGCAGACGCTCCTCCGACTTCTCCTGGGTGACGTCGATAGGCGCATAGACGACCTGATCCTGAAACTCGCGGCGCAGGGCCTCCAGCGTCTCTGTGCGGCGCGCGGCCAAGCCCAGCCGCCACCCTTCCCGGAGCAACAGGCGGGCCACCTTGTAGCCGATTCCCGACGAGGCGCCGACGATGATGGCTTTCTTTCCTTTCGTCATATTGATGGTCTCGTTGTTTCTAACCTTATTTATTATAGAAGGAGAGTTTTTGTTACGAAACAGCCTCTTTTCTTTTTACGAAGCAGCCCGCTTCTTTCATAAAAGTTATAAAAGCAGCCTTCCCCTACTCCTCCACCACTTCGAAGTCCTCGTTGTGTACACCACTGATAGCCAGCGCACAACCACCAAAATCGAAGACGAGCTGACGGTTGCGCTGGATGCGGACGATGTAGCCCTCGTAGCCCTGGAAGGGGCCGGTGAAGACGCGGAGCCTGACGTGGTCCTTGGCAAACTTCTCCAGGGGTTCGCGCAGGAAGGTGAGGCACTCGGGGTGGATACGCGAGACGTTCATGAAGGGGCGCATGATGGCGTCCTCGATGGAGGCGGGACAACCGCGGCTGCGGTCGTTGACAAGATGAAACTGTGGAAAATGCTCGTCGAGGAAGGCCTGCAGATCGCGCACCGTGCCCTGAAGAAAGACCAGTCCGCTGATGGAGGGCTGCAGGACCTTGCGCACGCCACGCTGCTTCTCGGGGTTCTTGTACTCGTAGTGGTAGGACTGATGGATGAAGAAGGGCTGCGGACGACCTTCGGTCTGCTCGTTGTAGTGCTCCAGCCATTTCTTGAAGGTCTTGACCGCAAAATGGCGCAGGTAGAGATAGCTCCACGAGGTGGGCTTCTCGGAGGTGCTGCCCCAGGTCTCAGCCAGAGGGCGGCGGGGCACGACCTTCTCCTTCGAGGCCATCAGCAGGTCGGCCTCGACTATGTGGATTCCCTTGGGCAACTGCTTGCCTCCGCGGTCTGCGCTGAGCGCATCAGAGCTTTCTTCTGTCATCGTCTTCTTTGTGATCAAAATCCTCACGCCCCCACCCTGCTCTCGCTGGCAGAAGGGACGATGGGGCGGCAAAGATACTACTAATTATTGGATTGGCCGCTTTCTTTTGCTGTTTTCTTTTGCCTCGGGCCGCTGGCCCTTCTTCTTTCTCGCATGCTTGTTCATAGGCCTTGTGCCCCATTTTGACCCTATCCACGGGGGCGACAGGTCGCTTGTGCGAAACGGCAGGAACCCACATTTTGTAAAGCCTCTTCACAAATAAAGGCAAGGAGGTGAAAAAACTCTCAGAAAAAGCAGCGTGTAAACAAATAAAATACTAACTTTGCATTCGCAATAGATTCGTGCAGCCATCAACTTGGCGTTATGAGAGAGAAAACAGAGACACTTTCCACGAAAACGACACAAAGCAGGGGTTGGGAGACCAAGAGCCGAATCGGCGCCGACAAGGACCGACAAGATCACTCCCTCTACTGTAGTTTTGCATCAAGGCGAGTGGGACGGTTCTATCATCGCTCAAACTAAATTAATTGCATAAGTCTAACAAAAGTTGGAATGAAATGAAACTACTCTACCGATTTGTCAAATGGGCCTTCTCCCGAGGCACGCTTCCTTATTGGTGTATCTTCGCTTACGACACCCTTTCGGTGCTGGTATCTGGACTGTTTGTCTATACCCTTCAGTATGGCGTGGACAACCTCTACACGAACTTGAATCGCGTGGGCCTGGGCATTGGCCTCTGTATGGTACTCTACATGTTGGCCTTCTTCATCTTCCACACGTTCAACGGCGTGCTCCGCTACTCCAGCTTCATCGACCTGCGCCGCGTGGCCTACTCCAGCTTCACGGCGAGCATCGCCATCTGCGTCTTCCACCAGCTGCAGATACGCTTCGGTCTGAGCAACTTCATCCTCGTGCCGCGCTTCGTCAGCGGCGTGCAAATCTTCATCACGGCCACGATGCTGATGTGGACGGCGCGCATGGCAGCCAAGGCGCTCCACGACCTCTACAACAACTTCGGCATTTCCAAGAACGTCTTTATCTATGGCGCCCAGTCGGGGGCCGTAGCCCTGGCGCGAAGCATCGTCTCCGACCCGAGCTCGCGCTACAAGATCAAGGGATTCATCAGCGACAACGAGATGATGACCTCCTCGCGCATCTCCGGCATCAAGGTCTATGAGGACTCTCCCGAACTGGTGGAGACCATGCGCAAGCTCCACGTGCAGGCGCTGCTGGTCTCGCCGCTGCAGACGGAACACTTCACCCACGACACCAAGTTTATCGACGGGCTCATCGCCGCCAAGATCAAGATCATGATGATGCCGCCGGCAGAGGAGTGGGACGGCAAATCGACCATCTCCCACACGCTGCTCCACGAGGTGGACATCGAGGAACTGCTGCCGCGCGACAAGATCGAGGTGGACATGGAGGCCATCAAGAAGATGCTCACAGGCCACCGCATCCTCATCACGGGCGCGGCGGGAAGCATCGGATCGGAGATGGCGCGCCAGGTGGCCACCTTCAAGCCCTCGGAGCTGATACTGGTCGATCAGGCCGAGACGCCTATGCACGACGTACGCCTCTACATGATGAACCACCACAAGGACCTGAAGGTGTGGTCCATCGTCGGCTCCATCACCAACGAGTCGCAGATGGAGCAGATCTTCGCCGCCCACAAGCCGGAGTATGTCTTCCACGCCGCGGCCTACAAGCACGTGCCGATGATGGAGGACAACCCCGCCATGGCCATACAGAACAACGTCTTCGGCACACGCGTCATCGCCGACCTCGCCGTCAAGTACCAGACGCGCAAGTTTGTGATGATCTCCACCGACAAGGCCGTCAATCCCACCAACGTCATGGGTTGCAGCAAGCGCATCTGCGAGATCTATTGCCAGTCGCTCAACAAGGCCATCCAGGACGGCGAGGTAAAGGGCGTGACGCAGTTTGTCACCACCCGCTTCGGCAACGTGCTCGGCTCCAACGGATCGGTCATCCCGCTCTTCAAAGAGCAGATCAAGAAGGGAGGCCCCGTCACCGTCACCCATAAGGACATCATCCGCTACTTCATGCTCATCCCCGAGGCCTGCCGCCTGGTGCTGGAGGCTGGCACGATGGGCCATGGCGGCGAGATCTTCGTCTTCGACATGGGCAATCCTGTCCGCATCGCCGACCTGGCTCAGCGCATGATAGAACTCTCGGGAGCCAAAAACGTCAAGATCGAATACACGGGTCTGCGCGACGGCGAGAAACTCTACGAGGAGGTGCTCAACGACGCGGAGCAGACCAAGCCGACCGTCCACCCGAAGATCAAGGTGGCTGCCGTCCGCGAATACTCCTACAAGCTGGCGCGCAAGAACGAAATGGACCTCTACGACCTCTCCCTGCAGTATGACGACATGGAGATCGTGAGAAAAATGAAGGAGATCGTGCCGGAATATAAGAGCCGCCACAGTAAGTACGAGGTGCTCGACAAGAAGTAAAGCACCAACCTCTCCCACCACCATAAAACCATCAAGGCGTCTCTCCACGGGGACGCCTTGATGGCTTTTTTCTTGCCCAGCGCATGATGGCACTTTCTTGCCCTATAATGGTACAAAATGCCGTCAGCCAACTATTACGAGAATGCCGAAACAAAAACGTTAAACGTTAAAACGTTAAGATGTAAGGTGGCAAGTCGATTGTTAACACCGGAAATAGCTATATTTGGAACAGAAAAATAACTTTTGTTTCGTTTGCTATTCCAAATTTTACTACCTTTGCATCATGATAACAGACTTAGAGCATATTGGCAACATCCCTGTGAGCACCGCTACGCTAGCATCTCTGTTCCCCAAACTGGAGGCAGGCAACCAGAAGGTGCGCCAACTTGAGGCAGCGGGCAAGATCATCCGACTCAAGAAGGGGCTTTATGTGCTCGACCCCAAGGTCTCGCACGTGGCTCTATCTACCGAATTGATAGCCAACCAACTCTACACCCCTTCATACGTCTCCATGCAGACGGCCTTGCGCTACTACGGACTGATACCCGAAGCGGTTTATACCACACAGTCCATGACACTGAAGCACACGCGTCGTTTCGACACGCCCGTGGGACGATTCGAGTACCAAAGGGTGGCTCGCGAGGCTTTCCCGATAGGCATCACAAGCATCAACAAGCAGAGCTACGCTTTTCTCATAGCCACGCCCGAAAAGGCACTCTGCGACCTGATAGCCCACTCGCCCAAGCTCTATCTTCGCTATCTCAAGGACGTCGAGACCTATCTGGAGGACGACCTACGCATGGATATAGAAGACTTCCTACACATGGACGCCAGCATCTTTGAGCGCTACGCCCAGGCAGATGGCAAGAAAGCCAATTCTATCGAAACTCTGATAAAGTATCTGAAGAAATGAGCAACGAATTATTCAACCAAATGTTGTCGGCCTACGACCTGGCGACTCACCAGCAGAAGCGCAATGCCACCTTCGAAGTGAACCAGCAGATCATCCTCGCCGGGCTCTATAATGGCGGGTTCTTTGACGAAGCCGCCTTCTACGGAGGCACCTGCCTGCGCATCTTCCATGGCCTGCAACGATTCTCCGAGGACATGGACTTCTCGCTACTTGCTCCAAGCCAAGACTTTGACTTCACACAATACTTTCAACCCATAGTGGACCAGTTTGCCATGGTGGGCCGAGAGGTGGAAATTAAGAAGAAGGACAAGAAGAATTTTTGCAAGGTCGAATCAGCATTCCTGAAGGACAACACCGATGTTTACGACATCACATTCCAAACAGAGAAATCGATAAAGATAAAAATAGAAGTGGACACGCAGCCGCCACTGAAGTTCCTCACCGAGCAGAAACTACTTCTGCTCCCACAATCCTTCATGACTCGCTGCTTCACCCTTCCCGACCTCTTTGCAGGCAAGATGCACGCCTTGGTTTATCGAGCTTGGAAGAACCGCGTCAAGGGTCGTGACTGGTACGATTTTGAATGGTACGTCCGACATAATACCCCGCTCGACTTCCTTCACCTGCGCGAGAGAGCCTTGCAGTTCAACCAGGAGGACATCACCAAAGAGTCTTTCCTTGAGAAACTGAACAATCGCCTCTCTACCGCAGACATCAACCAAGTGAAGGCCGACGTGCTGCCATTCATCCACAACCCCAAGGATTTGGATATCTGGTCCAACGACTACTTCCTTCAACTGGCCCAAATGATCAGGTTCGAATAAAAAGGGCAACTTTTTCACCAACACCAAAACTGTACGGTTAAAAATCTTCTTGGCCGAGTGAAAGCTATATGCAACTCGTCATTTTCAACCGTATAGCTTGATTGCTCCAATGGACGGATGCCGAAACAAAAACGTTAAACGTTAAAAAGTTATTATCTACCCCCTCCTTATCACCCTTAACGTTTAACGTTTTCTCTTCTCCACTAACCTCCACTGCTCACGCAAAAAGCACGCCAATCCCCATGCAAACGACAGTTCATAACCCATGTTAACAACAACTCACAAACCATGCAAAACGACGACTCTCACCCCATGCCAACAAACGCCCCGAAACGCCCCTCAGTTACCCTCCGCGCCAGTCATAAGCAACCATCCGCCTCGCCCCTAAGCTACCATCGCCAAGGTCCCCCTAAGTGGCGCCCAAGCAAACACTCAAGCAGCCGCCTTGCTCGCCTTGATAAAACCCACAAAGCACCGCAAAAGTTAGCGGTAAAACGCCACAAAAGCTAGCGGTAAAATACCACAAAAGTTAGTGGTAAAACACATAATCAATTGATTGCCAACCACGTTGCACACATCATCAATTACAGGCAAAACACGGTTTATTAGAACGTTTTTGTTTGGGCATCTTTGCTTTGATGTTGCTCAGACAAAAGAAAGAAGTCACGTTGCCACGAAACCACGCCTTAGAGTAAATCTAGCCCCCTTACCATGGCAGACTCGCGTTCTTACATGATAACGTTATAACGTTTAACGTTTTCAAAATCGCATACGCGTTGCCCCAACAGCCCATGGATCTTTCTATCTGCTCCATTTGTTACCACATCACTGCAAATGTGCGGCAAACATGGATTTTACCGCAAAAACACCAAATGAATTGCCACAAAAACACCAAACGTTTTACCGCAAAAACTACAAATAAAACACAGCGAAAAACTCAAAATAACTTTTGTAACCAAATAAAAATCAGTAACTTTGTGTCGAAAACAAGAAACTATAAAATATGCAAGAGGATAGGCATGAAACAAGCAAAGACAAGGACAGCCAAGACTTCCTTGCGGGGATAAAAGAACTGACAAGGGAGCTGACGCAGATTCGCGAGCGAGCAGCCATAGAGTACACCCCCATAGTGGAGGAATTCTGCGCGAGGAAACAGGCGTCGGAAAACGAAGTAGGACGGATGCTTGACCTTCTGTTTGGGTTTGCCGACGACGAACGCATATTGCTCATGTACAAGAAGGTGTGCCGGAGATTCGTCTATGAATATCCCGAAACCATCAGTTTCTACATCATGGAGTACAAAAAAGAATACGATCGCGAGAGTCTTATCGGGACCGAATACGAATATCTGCTTCACGAGGATGACGACTTGTCTGACGAAGGGCGTGAAGCAAAATAGCCGGTTGTAACGGAGAGAATCCTATTTGTTAAATGCTGCGCTCAATCATAATATTTACCCTATTTTCTTCTTTTATATTGATTAGTTTTTATACCTTTGTGGTCAATAAATGACAACTCCAACAAGAAATAGTCTGTTGGTTTAACCTAACCTCCGAACTATAACATTGGAAGATATCACCAAGCAGCCTCCAACGGCTGATGCTTCATTGTATAATGGGCAGCCTACCGACACAGGCTCATCGTGTCCAAGTGCAGGACTCACCTCTTGTACGCCCTCCATCTCAAAGGACAAAGGTGGGGTGTCGGTAGAGAATGTGCCTTCTGAAAACAAGCAATGGTTTGTTCTGCGCGTTACGTATGGGCGCGTCCTCAAGGCAAAAGCATTAGTAGAGGCTAAAGGCTTGGAATGCTATGTGCCTCTGCGATACAAACATATAAACAAGAATGGGAAGAAGCGGATAATCATAGCCCCTCTCCTGCCCTCTTTTCTATTTGTTTATGCCACAATAGCACAAGTCGAATCCTTGCTTTATGAAATCATGATCAGCTCTGAGGGAAACAGAAAACTATTAAGTTATTACTTTGACCACACTATTTGTCGCCAAGACAATCCTGACCGCAATCCTCCACTCACCATTCGCAATGATGCGATGGACAATTTCATCAGGCTCACATCCATCAAGAATCCACACATTATACCAGTTACAACAGAGATCATCCAGTACAAATTAGGCGATATGGTTATTGTGACAGATGGGGATTTTAAAGACGTTCATGGTAGAGTGGCAAGAATCGCAGGACAACAGAGAGTGGTCGTAGAACTATTTGAAGGATGCTTAGTGGCAACGGCATATATTCCGAAGAACGCCATGAAGCTGTATGTGGAACAATAAATCATCACTACATCAATGACAGAAAAAACTAAAAATATACTTAGCCTCAATCATAGCGAGGCTATGGATTTCTTTTTGAAATCAGAACAGTATCATGGTTTCGAGCTACCAGAATATTTCGTATTCGACGAATTGCTTCAAGAAGTCAAGAACACCATTGGCAAAACGCCCTATAAATATTGCTTGCGAAAAGGTATATCACCAGAAGAATTACCCGATGTAAACCTTGACATTTTACTCAACAAAGATGGACATTACGCAGTTCGCCCCATTATCCTTGCAAATCCATTCCTTTATTATTTCCTTGTTAGAGAAATCTGTAATGAGCAGTCATGGACGGTCGTAAAGCATCTCTTTAAGAAGTACAACGTTCCGCATATTACATCTTGCGCTTTGCCTGTCATACCTAAGGAAAAAGAGCCATTTCACAAGTCCACTACTATACTCAACTGGTGGAGTTCTATGGAACAGCGGAGTATAGAGCTTTCTTTGGAATATCGCTACATGTTTGTCACGGACATCACCAACTGTTATGGTTCGGTCAATCCGCAAGCATTTGATTGGGCCTTCTCGTTCAAAGGCACAAAGCACGAGCAGGAAACAGAAAATCCGATAGCTAAGAACATCCAAAAGTATCTTCGTGCCTTCCAACAAGGGCGCAATATTGGCATCCCTCAAGGAAATGCCATATTCGACTTTATTGGCGAAATTATTCTTGGCTATTCCGACCTATTACTTCATGAAGCAATACAAAGAGAAGGTATCACCGCTTCATACGAAATCATCCGTTATCGTGACGACTACCGCATATTTTGTAATGACAAGGATGAACTCGAAAAGATTTCCTATGTCCTTCAGCACGTGTTGGAGTGCTTGAACTTCCGCATGAACAGCAAGAAGACCAAGATCAGCGATAGCATAGTTACCGATGCAGTCAAGCCCGACAAACTTACATATATCTACAACACACCTATCATCAACAAGAAAGGTTGCGACTTTGACAGTTTCGAGAAGCACCTGCTCTACATCCTTATGTTCGCTCGACAATACCCCGATAGCGGTTCCATCAAAACGATGCTCTCGGATATAGACAAGCGTATAGAAGACTGGCTCGAGCCTTATGAAGAAGAAGTCACGACAATACCAATTCTTGACGGAGAAGAACCCACAACCGAAAAGATAACCAAACGACGCAGACTCGTAGGTGGTAGTATTCGCGCCATGTCTGCAGTCTGTACACAGATAGCCTTAGAGAATGTTGGCTGTTGCCATTATGCCTTGCGTGTTCTCAGTAGAATGGTCGATTCTCTTAAAAACGAGAAGGAGAAAAGCGCAATCATAAGTCTCGTATATTCCAAACTATGCAATCAACCCAACTCTGACTACAATCAGCTTTGGCTGCAAAACATCACGTATCAGCAAGACCAGAAAAACGGCACATCTCCATACAAGATGAGGTTGTGCCGTGTAGTGGCAGGGGACGAAAATGTAAAGTTGTGGAATAATGAGTGGGTGAAGCCCAAGCTCTCGTCAGGCTTGCATATAAATGGTATTGTTGATGCCGAGACCCTGAAGAAGGTTACGCCGGTGATTACATTCAGGGAGACGAGAACATACAACGAATGGTAAATTATTTTAAATTGCAAATCACATGGACAACAGGACATACTATTCGAATCTTTTGCAGAAAACAGACGACGAGTTGATAAGAATTCTTTCTCATTATTGGGGAGTATCTATAGAAGATTTAAATAAACCTTTTAAGGTAATCGCGACTTACAAGAAAGCTCCCAAAAAGGATATTAAAGGTCGCGAATATGGATATTTTGAAAATGTCCACAACTTAAATGGTGACATCTTGTATTATCCACACAAATTGGGTAAGGTAAGGGTGTTTTCTCTTCATAGAGACAGTTTCTTAACAAATGAGTTTTGGCAGGTCAATGTTAAACTTGCATCACGCATACAACGAATCAAGTTCAACCATCCATTTATGCTTGAAATAAGTGATACATTTTTAGACGAGCCCAAACTGTCATTTGTTGACAAACTAAATAAAGAAAAACTTATTCGTAAGATATTTGAGGAAACAGGCTCAACAAGCCGTGATGCAAAGAACACGTCAAATGCTCTTCATGCCATAATGGGAGATTTGTATACAGAGTCGGAGAGGTTTATATTTGAACTTTTGCAGAATGCCGACGATCAACCTCAAGAAGGCTCTTTGGTAAATGTTACCTTGAAAACATTGAACGAAGATTTACTGTTTTTACATTCTGGAAAGCCTTTTTCTGTAGCTGATGTTGAAAGCATCTCAAGCATAGGTGATAGCACAAAGAAAAATGATTCTGAAAAAACAGGCTATAAAGGTATCGGATTCAAATCTGTTTTTTCTGAAGCAGAAACTGTATACATCAATTCCGGCAATTTTTCATTTGCATTTGACAAGAAATCACCCGTCTATTCTAACGAAGAAGACATGGATACAGTTCCATGGCAAATCAAACCTATTTGGGAAGAAAGATATCGTCTTCCCAAAGAGGTACAAGAGGAATCTCTGTTTTTTTCAGCCCCAGTTGGCATCGCTTTAAACGTGGATCATCAAAACATAATTAAATATGACAAAATAATAACAACTCTTTTGTCAAAGCCACGCTTCGCACTTTTTTTGAGGAATATTGGGCATATACGATTCGAAAGCACCAAGGGTGATGTCATAGAAATACAAAAATCGATAAATGGCAATACCGTTCGACTCTCATCCAATGAAATCACAGAGGATTGGATTATAAAAGACTATACAATTCGAATTCCAGAAGAAACACAAGAAGCCCTACAAAACGAGAAATTAGTACCTAAGAAACTTAAAGAAGCAACAAAAACTAAAATAACTTTTGCAGCAAAGATTATAGAAGGGAAAGTAGTTCCTGTACAAGATGCTGTATTGTTTACATACCTTCCTACTAAAGTCAATGATTTTGGTTTCAAGTTCCTTGTTAATGCCGATTTTTTAACAACAGCAAGCCGTGAGTCTATACATTTCAAAAACACATGGAATAGATTCTTGTTCGGGCAAATTGGCGCGTTGTTAGTAGATTGGGTTAAATCACTGGCAGATTATGACGGTGCGTTGTGCTTGCTGCCAAAGGAAAAATATGATGGAGATAATCTTTTGACTTTAGACTTTTACAATTCGTTTCAAAAACCAGCATCTGAGCTAGACTTCATAAAGGGGCAAAACGGAAATCTTATCACACAAGACAGAATTATGATAGACAAATCTGGCTTATCAAAAATCATCGGAAAAGATTTGTTCTGTTCAATTATAGATCCGAATAAACATCTTCCCTACTTCGATTCCGATGAAGATGCGCTCAAAGAATCCAAATTATATGATTCTGTTTATAGGGTCACTACTCTTACTGTGTTAAACGCAATATACAACAATGCTTCTTTCTTGAACTGGTTTAAAGATGCTTCTGAAGACTCTAAGGAGTCTTTCTATGATTGGCTAATCAACAAAGATACTGAAAAAAGCAGGGGGAGTATTGTACGGGTTTGTGAGAACTTGCCACTTTACAAATTTAGCGACAAGTATTACTTTAAGAATGAAATAAAAGCTACACAAATAGTTGTTCGTAAAGGTCATGCAAAACTTGTACCCTTATACAAAGCTATAGGTCTTGATTGTTCCACAAATATAGACGAACTCCCTATTGCAAAGTTTTATTCAGATAAGATTGTTGTGGCAAGCTTTGAATACATATTCAAACATTTAAGAGAAAATGATAACTTTTCAAAATTGATTATTTCCGAAAATGTTACAGACATAAAAATTTTAACAGAATGGCTAGACGAGCAAGACAGGTCAACGCAAAAACACGATATAATAGTTAATTTTATTGAGTCGTTGCCTATATTGATCTTTAACAAAGAAATTTTAAAAAGAAGCGACATCGTACACACACAAAAGAAACCAATATATCGAAACAACATCCTTGTAGGAATAATAAATGAAGAAACACTTGTAACTCGCTCTAAATTGGACTTTGATTGAAAATCAAGAAGTTGGGCGTTTGCCTATATTATATAGGTAACAATATGGAAACGAGCGGACTTCTGCCCGTTTCTGTATTTTGCAATATGCAAAGAACGCCTCAATTCGGGGACAAAGATACGATATTTTTCTAAATCTCGCATAGCTTACAAGGAGAAAAACTTGGAAATTAGAACTTTTTACGTTAAAATCCATATTTGACAAGCAGATTTTGAAGAAAATATTTGGAGTTTCCAATAAAAAAGAGTATTGTTTGCAGCAACAAATCCCACCACGCCTCTCAACGATGCGTACCACGGTGGGACTTCGCTTTTTATAAAGGGTATATGGATTACGACAAACAACCGATAAACGTAGATGAACAGGTTGCCTTGCTCCAGAACAGAGGGCTGGTGATAGAAGAGAGAGCCTGCGTAATAGGCAAACTGGAGAACGAATGCGTAAAGGCATTCCTCGACCACGAGGAAGAGATTCTTGCCGGCACCTTCGAGGGAGCCCTCATCGACCACATCTCGGAGCACGAGCGCAATGCCTACATCACCTGCGCCCAGGTTTCGAGAAAGAAGATTTATGCCAGCAAGCCCGTTCTCAACATCGAGCTTTCGGGTTACAAGATCATGGCTACGCTGATGGAGGTATTCATCGATGCCGCCGTCAACCCGTCCCGTTTCTACTCCAAGCAGCTTCTGCGCCGGGTAAGCAGCCAGTACGATATCGAGAACGAAAGTCTGGAAGAGCGAATCATGGCAGTATTGGATTACATCAGCGACATGACGGATATCTATGCCTTAGATATTTATCAGAAGATCAACGGAATAAGTCTGCCGATAGTATAGAAACAAAACAGGCGTTTCTTATATTTTTGCGTAAAAGTGTGTTAAATAAAGAAAGATAATAGGAAGAAGAATGCAATAATGGGGGGAGAATAATGTTTCATAAATAGAGGATGGGCAAAGCGCCTATCATGTATAACTCATAAAAACAACAGTTTATGAAAGCAAAGATTTACTTTTTGGCAATGGCTTTCGTCGCTCTCTTGATGGTAGGGTGTAGCAATGATGATGGTATTCAACTCACACAGGATGAAATCATTGGTGATATTAACACAGGCAAACAAGTGGGTATCAAGGGCAATAGCCTTGTCATATATACCACCCAGGGTGCCTGCGTGAATGTGCAAGGAGCCAAGGGCAAGATTTCGGCACAGTCTTCTGATGAGAAAGTAGTCACTGTAACTTGCATCCATGAGACGGGGCAGTATGGTAAGGATGAGCGTATTAGCTTGTCTGCTATCGCTGCGGGAAAGGCTATTGTTACAGTGACTGATGAAGATGGTAATGAGGCAAAACTTGCCGTGGAAGTCAAGGATGTTGAGACGTTATGGGAGACTACACAAGTATTTAGTGGTTATCAAAAATATTGTAAGGTGGAGGGTGTTTCCAAGGAAGATTCTTTGGTGATAGCATCGGATGCGATAGCAAGTAAGCCTTATGAAGCTGTTAAATTCAAGAGCCGTGGTGATGTATTTACAGTATCCCGAATCCAGTTTCTTGCTGGTGGAAAGGTGTTGGTGGATGGGTATTATACTACTACGTATAATGAAGATCACAGTATACTTTATTTCGAGGTTGGAGATGGTAAAGGCGGAACATTGGAGAATTTCTATTTGAAACCAAAAGAAGGCTCGCTTTTCTTCTGGGATTTGACAGATAAATATAAGGAAGCTTATCCGCAGGTAACAAAGGTGGAGTTAGTTTGGGCAGCTGCTAAGCATTTTTAAGTTTTCTTCATCCTCAAATCCGCAACCTATAGGGTTTAGTGGGATTTTGCTTGCAAAACGACAAAATTCATTTTATTGTACATATTTCTTACACAACAGAAATGTCGCAGACACAAAATTCCCTTACCCCATAAAGCGACTTGAGGTAATACGCTGGTTTAATCAGAAAAGCATGGCCTTTAACCAAAGTCTGTCTAGAACAGGTTGGCATAAGCATAGTTGTCTGAGTAAATGTTCAATACATGCCTACGTGACGTCTTAATCCATTTTGCTGGAAAAGAGAGCGTAGAATCTCGCTATATTGATAACCAAACATAGTGCATCTCAATCCCAAGGTGGAATCTATGGTTTGAGCTAAAAGAGCATCAAATTGCTCCATAATAGAAAAAATTCCCCCAAAAGGAGTGAGTTTCTCGGATTTTATTTGTATCTTTGCCATGTCATATTAGAGTTTTGCTTGTCTTCTTTTCGCAACACTAAGGTAAGTGAAAATTCTGACATGGCAAAATCCTGGGTAACTTTTTGTTGCTCAGGCACTTATAAATAATGTTAAACTATAGTGTTGCGGAATTAAGGAACATGAAAAAAAACAGAAAAAAGCAAATCGTAGTTTTGTGTATAGCTTTAGTTTGCATCTTCATCTTGGTGTTCTCATTGTCCCATAAATCAGCTACAAAAGGTAGCGCGAATCCTCCATTAACAGATGTTTTGACTGATAGCATTTCTCAGATTGTCTCGGCTTGTCCTGGTGAAATTGGTGTGGCGGTTATTATTAATAACACAGATACGGTTAGTGTTAATAATAAAAGCATTTATCCTATGATGAGTGTATTTAAGGTTCATCAGGCATTAGCTCTTTGCAATGATTTTGACAAAAAAGGCCTTTCCCTTGATACCTTGGTAAAGATAAATAGGGAAAAACTTGATCCAAAGACATGGAGCCCTATGATGAAAGATTATTCAGCACCAGTTATATCGTTGACAGTAAGAGATCTGTTGCGCTATACTCTTTCCCAGAGCGACAATAATGCAAGCAATATCATGTTTAAGAATATGCTCAATACTGCACAAACAGACAGTTTTATAGCGAAACTCATACCACATTCGAGTTTTCAGATAGCTTATACAGAAGAGGAAATGTCCGCTGACCATGACAAAGCTTACTCTAATTACACATCTCCTCTTGGTGCTGCAATGTTGATGAATCGTTTGTTTACAGAAAGTCTTATCAGTAATGAGAAACAAGATTTCATTAAGAATGCATTGAAAGAATGTAAAACAGGTATAGATAGGATAGTAGCTCCACTTCTTGATAAAGAAGGGGTTGTAATAGCACATAAGACAGGTTCTGGTTGTGTCAATGAAAATGGTATTCTTGCAGCTCAGAATGATGTAGCCTATATATGTCTGCCTAATAAGGTCTGCTATACCTTAGCTGTATTTGTTAAGGATTTCAAGGGAAATGAATCACAAGCGTCACAATTTGTTGCGCATATATCAGCGGTAGTATATTCTTTATTAATCAATACTGCGTTAAATTAATATTTAATCGTCTGTAAATCAATAACTTATATTA
>OMCG01000073.1_pt1 | contig 69428 bp, 56 predicted proteins | sample 1674071 | NCBI WGS metagenome assembly OMCG01 (sample SAMEA103958139, study PRJEB25191) | human gut metagenome | biome: human-associated habitat [ENVO:00009003]; feature: intestine environment [ENVO:2100002]; material: feces | place: Germany | collected 2013/2015 | reverse complement strand
TAAATTCAAAAATATAAAAACTATTGATTGGACTCAATCTATATTTCATGAACTAAAGACGAACAACTAAAAAATATGTAATCACCTAAAAAGAATAAAAAAGTAAAGTTTTCTATTTACGATTATTTCCAACAGAAAAAAGATAAGGCTCTAAATATCAAAAGGACAAGTATACAGGAGTATCGGGGTCACAATGTCGCTATATTAACACTTTACACAACGGACATCAGCTTCAAAAGCAGTGTTTCAGAATCTTTTGCGAATAAATAGCAAATAATAATGCAATATCTCTGCATATACTTGCGCATTTGATTGCTATTTATGTAAAAAAGAGCTACTCATTGTCGGAATTGGAGCATTTCAGTATGGCTATGAGTAAAAGTTATCAAGTAACGTTAAAAAAACAACTTGATACAGTTTCCATAAGAACAAATATTTCATATCCGTTAAAAAGTTATCTGAATATAGTCCGGCTGATTCTTGATTCTCTGGGATTTCGCCACCAGTCTTTCATGAAGGATAATCGAAGAAGGAAAACTCCTGAGTTCGAGTTTTCATCAGTATTTCCTACATCCTACACCCGATATCGTTTTTTTGTTTGATTATCAAACAGATAGATGCTGTAGGAAGTGGTGTAGGAAAGTTTCATCCTGCACCGAATTCACGCGAATACCTCTTTTTTAGCCTGAATTATTTATCAAAAGGGTTAAAAGAGTTATCATTTCGTCAGGAATTAAGGGAGCCTTCTCTATAATGAGATTATAGAGAAGGCCGAATTATAGAGGAAAAACTTGATATGCCCCTTCCTTTTTCCTTTAAAGCCTTAATGTTATTGTCATTATGCTATAAGCAAAACCTTGTTTTCCGGTTGAGGGCTGTCCGGCCTGCAATTGCGGGCTACATAGCCCACATATGGAAAACATAGAGCCCGCAACTGTAAGACGAAGTTTTGCTACGGGCAAAAGAACAAAAACAATAAAGCAAAGCGTAGTTTTCGTACCACCTTCTTCCTATCCTTCTTATTGTTCCTAAGCATTCTATTGTGAGATCTACAGATCTGACGCGTGGGATCTACAGATCTCGCGATAGGATGTTCAGTTTCCTTTCGCAGGCTGACATTATGAAAGAAATCAGGAGTCTTTTGAAGGATAACGCAGAGATACCCTCTGTTTTCTTGTAAAAGAGATGGTTTTACAGGGATTTGCGCAAGGTGGGCAAAAACAATGTTGATAGTCTGATTATTAGTCTATTGTAATTAAAAGCACGTCTCAAATACCTATTCTTGGGTGTAGGATGAAATTAACCTACACCATCCTACACCATTTCCTACACCGTATATCTATTTGATAATCAAAAGAAAAAGGTCTCCGGTGTAGGATGTAGGAAATTGAGAGATATTTTTCTGAGTAAAAGAAAGCGCTTTTACATCTTCAGTGTCTACTTTATTAGACTGCTATTATTTCATTTATTTCTGAAACACTTCCTTCAAATATCTGACATTCGTCCCATAGTTCTTTCTCACATTATGCACATCATCCTTATCCCGTGAGCGTTCTACTACCAGCCATCCACTCCATCCCATTTTGTCGAGCGTATTTTTAACCTTCTTTATATCCAAACGTTCGTTAAAAGGAAGAGTTACTCCGTCCGTATCCGTACAATGAATCTGGCAGATTCTCTTCTTCCCCAGAATCTTGAGCTCCTTGCACAGATCACGTCCGTTTTCCAATACATTCTGAAATTTAAAATAGATTTTAATGCCCGGGGAATCTATCTCTTTCAATAACCTCACATCTCCTTTAGCATCCAGTTGGGTTTCAATCCCTATAACCAAACCTTCGGAAGCAGCCATATCTCCTACCTCTTTCAAACGCTTCACAACTCTCGTCCGAAGTTCCGGTTCCTGCTCCCAGCCTGCCTTTATACCCCCTAAAGGAAGAAAAGCAACTTTGGCATTCATTACTTTCATTGCATCCAGACATTCCCTTACCAATTCCTGATAATTAGCTCGGTCCAGAAAAGACTGACCATAGAAACCGGACATAGCGACAGAAGGAACTTCCAGTTTGAATTTCCGTGCCGTTTCACGAAACAATTGTTGAAAATGAGGATCACGCAACTTATTATCGAAGTTCTCCCTTTTACCCAAAGAACCCATATCCAGTTCTACTCCATCTCCGTTCAATTCATGTACCAGCTGAAACGAGCCAATTTTCTGACGCTTCAGAATCATCCAGTCGCATATGGCAACCTTATAGCGCTCCCCTTCCTGTTCGGAAGCAGCAATAGCCAATTGTGGAAAGCACTCCAACAGTATGAACACGCAGAGCATGTATCCTAATAAATTCCTTTTCATCTGATACTACTAATAATCCTATCCTTCAAATCATTATACTCATTCATTGAAAAGCCGCAGGCAACGTCGGGCGGAGCTAATAGAACTGCTTTAGCCTCTTCTGCATCTCTTATGTCTTCCGGGTGTACCCGGAAATAAGCCTCCCATTGAGAAACCAACTCCGGAGATACACCCAGTACATATTCAATGAAACCTTCATCCATCAAAAAATCCCTTACCTTAGAAACCATATTTGCATCCTATTTTAAACGTTTACAAAGATAGGACGCTGTTACCCTGAACCTGTACTCAATCGGAAAACCCTTTTACCTAAATTAACTCACCAGAGCACGCAACTTCGTCAATCCCCGGTGCATCAAGTTACGTACAGACTGATAATTCATATCCATAATATCACAAATATCTTCATATTTCCTTTCTTCTATATAATATAATGTAAGCGCTTCGCGCTGACGGGGAGATAACTGCCCCAATAAATGTTTCACCAATGAGAAATCATTCTTCTGTTGTTCCTCCTCCACATAATCTTCTTCCACATCCATAGATGATATCGCATTCACCTCTTCTACGGCCGTGTCGGACATATACATACGCCTGCGAAGCTCATCACAAAGTTTATTCTTCAATGAAATGAATAAATAGGATTTCAAATTATCAATAGTCCCTAATTCATCCTTCTTCACATAAAGTTTCACGAAAATATCATGAATACAATCTTTCAGCAACTCCTTATCAAGGGTCAACTTCAAACCATAATTAAAAAGAATACGTACGTGCAAATCATACAGCTGAGAAAAAGCAGCCATATTTCCTGCTTGAAAAGAAGCAAGTAAAGTTTCGGTTGAATTATTAGTCTGTTCCATCATAGCATTAATTCAGTTATTTTGATGTTGCAAAGCTATGAGGAATCAACCCAAACTCTAGGTAAAATCTGATCTGTAGATTGAAAAAACAAGTACTATGTTTTATAACACTTTTTTATTAGATATTACCAGCAAAAAGAGAAAATCCCGTTGAAGGTCATTCAACGGGATTTTCTGTTCTATAATCTATGGAACCAATAAACACCTTCTTTTCCATCAGGCACTTTCAGAGTATATACATTGTTAATCTTCAATGATTTACTAATCACTTCCATTTCTCCCGAATCAGGATGAATATATCTTAAAATGTATTTCCCAGATGACAATTGCACAGGCACCTCTACCCCCGAATTGGAATAAATGATACTTCCGATACCAGATTTTACCATTTTCTTATAATCCTCAGAGTCAGTTTCTTCTACTTCCATCACTGCAGCATCTTTCAGAAACGCCTTATCTTTGCAAGGAATTACCGGACAAGAACCACCAGCCATGAAAACAGCCCATCCCATAGCCGGATAATTCTGTGCATAGAAAGTGACTGCTTTCTCCGGAAACTTACGTCGATATTCATTTACCGCTTTATACGCTTCAGTAAAAGTAACTTTCCCGACTTTCATCTTGCGCATATGTTGTCGGGGAGCCATATTCTTTCCCCCTTCCGGAGCAAAAATACCATCTGTTTTATAATGCCAATACCGGATATCAATAATATCTACTACAGCTGCCCGTTTTGGATCAGCAAGAATAGCATCCTGCACATCTTTCGTTGTACTTAAAGCGACTTTAGCCTTCTTACCGGTTTCCACCTCCCATTCAGCTATTACATCCAACCAGAACTGTACAAAATGCAGAGGACCGGTAAACTCTGCACTGGTCAATTGAATCACATTCGGATTATCGGCAAAGTTGTCCAAGCACTGACGAATGTATCGTCTATGCAGCTCACGTCGCACAGGATGATTGATATCATAAAACATATCCGCAACAAAAATGCGTTTATCGCCTGCAAAAGGAACAGGTTCCGGGAAGTCCGTTTCATTAATATTATTACTGCTTCTCCAAGGACAGTCCACCCAATGTGCACCGGCTTCCAAAATATTATGCTGGAAATAGTTCTCATGGAACAAGAGCAATCCTTCTCTACCTCCCTTTTCCGCAAATTCTTTCAGACGTGCCCAATACCATGCATTGGGACGGTTCAGATCATATTTACTCAATCCTTCCCAGGCAATACCTTGACCGCTACGTCCGAAAGGTTGTTCATAAAAGGGGCCCCATACATCTCCATCGCGCCGACGGATGCGTTCATGGTCATCCCGGCGACGATCATACCAAAGTCCATAATTCTGGTCAAATACGAGTATATTATTCCGCTTCATAAAGTTGACGACTGAATCTATACGGTCTGTCAGTCCCAGTCCCTCACGACCGGGAACAAAGCGGGTAATTGCCGGACTTGCTTTCTTCAAATAGTTGGTTCTGAGCTTACCATTCCACCAAGGAGTAGTGCGGCTTTTTCCCACCAACAAGGCCCCATCCATTTGAACACGCCCATTTGCAATAACCATTTCCGGTAAGTCTCGCGTTTCGCCCTGAATTGTCTTTTTCTCTTTAATATCCTCAATAGATTTCAAACCGGCAACTGACAGCGAAGGAGCAAATTCCCTCTCCTCAATCCAATGTTCCAACGTCAGACGTGGCTCATAAGCTTCTTTGGCAAGTTCCATCGCCACCTCTACATATGGGGCATAGAACGAAGCGGTTTTTTCAATGGTCGGGAAAAATGGGTGAAAGGCTTTGAAAGCCAAATGATTTAGGCATGTTCGGGAAAATGGGCTGAATATTTCGAAGCGGTTTTCTTTTACATGATTTTTACATGCCTTTTACAAAATGGGGGCTTTTCCTCGGAATTTTGGGCGATTGCTTTACATGGGGCTTGCAGATGGGGCTAAAACGGCCTGGAAGGGTTTTATTTTCGGCTGTGTGGCCGTTTTGTGGCTGGGTTGATGGATTTTGTTATATGATGGTGTGAACGGCTGTGTGGCCGTTTTTTGTGCCTATTTTAAAATATAGTGCCTTGAAATTCTTCCAAATAGACATTATTTGGTATATTTGCAGCATAATAGAAACGAATATGGCAAAAGTGATTCATGTGCATTTGCTGCATAAAATAGACGGGACGAAGCAGAAAGATTGGTATTTCAGCAGTATATCGGCTGTTTATACGGTTCTGACGGCAGATCAGGTGGGGGCAACCAAGAATTACCTGCTTCATGCCGGGCTGTCTGGTAACGGCACAATATGCACGAAAAAGGCTATAATTAAGCAATCTACGCTCATTTCTGGCGGTAGTAAGGGCAATGGTTAGAACGACATAATAACGCCGTTAGAAAGGCTTGTAGGCGTTATTTCTTTGAATGCTGATTGGGGAGCTTACGGCTCCCCTTTTTTTATGCCCTTACGGGTGGTAATTTTGAGTTTAGGGTTACTATTACGGTTACTGTTTAGGGTTACTACTTTAATGAGTTTAGGGTTACTTTTAGGGTTACTTTTTCGGTTTTTAGAGGGTACACCCGAAATAGGAAAAAGGGTTGCCAATGTAAATAAGTGCCGTTTTTTGCTGTTTTCAGATAGGAAAAACGACATTTATTTGTTGGCATACATTATATATATAAGCATGAAACCTTTGATTTTCAGCGATTTTACGCTCTGGTATCCTGAAATAGCCTTCCAAAGAGTGTGCGTGCGCCGTGTTTGGGAGGCGGCTGCGTGTATCGTGTGAAATGCGCCTATGTGTTGATGCCTGAGTGTGGAAGGCTTATTCGAGGCTGACAGATCCGACCACAAGTGCGATGCCTGTGATTTCATCCAGCGGAATATCGAATGGAGGGTAGTCCTTGTTGTCGGATATGGCAGTGAGGCAGTTTTTCTGCTTGCTTGGCATAAGACGTTTGACAAGAATGCCTTGCTCGCGAGTGGCAATGACGTGGCACTTGTTCCACTGAAGGAACTTTCGATCGGTGAGGATGGTGCAGGCTATGATGTCTCCGGGATTGAAATGAGGGTGCATGGATAGTCCGGATATTTCGATCATGAAATCGACTCGGCTGTAGCGGAATTTCGGGATGACATAGTAATCCTTGACATCCTGTTCTGCGATGGCAAAGTCACAGTTGCCAAAACCAGCTGCTGCGGTTTCCGTGACCAACGGGATTGGCTTCATGGTCTGCTTTTCTTTTTGGGAAATTGAAACAGCGACGGCTTCGGGTGCATGGGCGGTGCCAGGTGTGTCGGCAGATGCGTCATCAGAAGTAGCAGGTAGCTCAGAAGGGGTTGATTCTTTTGTTGTTTGAATGCTGTTAGAATCCTCTTTAAGCATAGTTCCAATACCTGTAAGAAGCCAAGTTGAATCTACATCGAAACATCTCACTATTTTCTCCAAAAAATCATGCTTTGGCATGACATTCTTTACATATCCTCGTATATTACCTTCGCTTACGCCTAATTTCGAAGCGATTACAGTATTCTTTCCGTTGCCAAAATGTTCTACTATCTCACTTATTCTATCGTGAATTGTTGACTTCATAGCTTAATAATTTAAATTAGTCGTGACATTTCTCGATATTTTATTTGTTTATTCGTGAGAAGTCACTATATTTGCAGCGTGTTTAAGATGTAAACAGCGCGCCAAATATACAAAAAAGGCGTGTGATTAGCGAATTTTAAGGATTAAAGTAAATGAAAGCAAAAGTAATTATAGCTCAAGCAACAGCTGAGACCGCCGAAACTCTTTACGGGCTGGTCAAGAAGATGGTGGATACAACAGCAATCAAGGCTTATCCCAGTGTAGATTATCAGGCAGTTTTCTTTTCGGCTGATAGATACGACTTAGACTTTGTAAAAAAAGTATTGGCGGATAAGTGCTTTTCTTTCAAAATTGAAGATGCAGAATAATACAATAAAATAAGTGAGATTATGACACAGCAAGAATTTGAGGAAAGAACCCAATGCGCGGTAAATGCAGAAACATTTGCCATTATAGACCGGCTTTATATGGCCACAGATATGTATAAGGATGACTTCTGCAAGGAGTTTAAAGAGATGAACGACCCAACGAGCGGAGGAATCCGGCGGTCGCTCCAAGAAATCGGCATTCGCTTAGGGGTGTTGGAGGACACAAACGCCAACCTGAAGGAGTCCATGCGGCAACGTAACAGCGACCTTGCCGACTTTCTGATTGGCAAGGCACATGCGTATGACGATACCGATTTCCGCAAAGAAGCGGTAAGGCTGGCCGGTGAGGTGGAAGTGGTGAAACGAACCATCGAATTGGGGCTTCCGCTTTGGGATGAAGACAGGAAGGTTGTCCTTTCGATGATAGAAGAACAAGGCAAATAGATTGCCGGATAACTGGCAGCCCGGAAAGACGGGCAGGGGCGGCAGGCACGGCCGGAAAGTTGGTAAATAGAAAATGAGAAAGCGAAATAAGAAAGCGTAGAAAGCCGCCGGGGTTCGATTCCCCGCGCCCCACGATATAAACTTTTAAAATTTAGAGTTATGGCAAAGAATTTCAATCCGAGAACAGCAGAGAGTCTGTTCAAACAGAAGTTGCGCACGATGATAGGCAGTACGGCACATACGCAGAATATTGCCGACCAGGCGATGGAGCTGGTTGGACAATTCATGACGGAGGATGAGATAAGCAACTCGGATGCCTACCGGGTGATAGAGAATGTGAGCTGTGTGTGTGAGGAAGCGATGCAGGTGCTGGTCGAAGAACTGCAGAAAGGGACACGCCTTCATGAAATACTGACGGGTGATTAGGAAATAGCGGAAGCCGTTGAAAACCTTTGAACGAACGATAACGATTAAAAAGTATGACGATATGAGAAAGCAGATTTTGACAGATAACGAGACCAAGACCTTCTTGATGAAGACATTCGGATGCAGCCGTCAGGCTGTGTGGCAAGCACTGAATTTTGTCCGTGACAGCGATCAGGCGCGCCGGATACGCACTCTTGCCCTGAAGCGAGGCGGCAAACTGACTGACGGGAACTTCATTCCGAACTGCGAAACCACCTTCGAGGAGTGTGAGCATACCATGACCTGCACCTTCGGTCCCCGTGTAAAGCTGGTAGTCCACCGGAAGACCAACGATGTGGACGTGTACGTGGACGGAAAACGGACCGAAACCTACCAATGTGAGTTTGTATCAGACTTCATGCAGCTGCAGCACGAGACCCAACAGATGGCAGCTGCCTTATAAACAGCAATGAAATGGAGTATTATGGAAAGATATTGTGCATATCATACAAGGATTTGACCTACGATGACCGCCCGGTGATTCGGGAAGACGGAAAGGCCGACTACAGCAAGAGCCGTGCGCTGCGAGGACATCATCCCTCCATGCTTTCCATGGAAGAACTTGCTCCCATCATGTCGGTACCCAATTACAAGAAGCTGGCGGCCAGGAAAGAAATCAACGTAGTGCGACAAGGCAAGGGGCTTGGAAGTTATGCACTGATAGAGATTGCCACCATGCCCCTGCGATTTCAGGAACGGATAAAATTAAAATACGGAGAAATGAAAGAAGATATTTTGAGAAACTGGTTTATCGGTCATTACCACATCGATGCGAAAGCCCGGGAATTCTACACCCGGTTCCGCTTTGACAACGGCGACACCCTGCCGCCGGAACACATCCAGGAATATACGGTGAACGCTTCGGTCATTGAAGCCGTGCTTCGTGCGATGGACGATGCCACCTTTATGCGCAAGGCCATGAAGGCCGGTCCGGTGAACTGGGGCGAGCTGGCAGGAGCCATCAGCTACTATCAGGCAGAGTTCGGGCATACCCTGCCCGTGAGTTCCAACCGCTTCAAGAAGCGTGTGAATGACTTCAAGTCCAACGGCTATGAAAGCCTTATCAGCCGCAAGTTCATGAACCAGAACCGAAGGAAGGTGACTTATAAGATTGAAGACCTGGTCCGTGGTCTTGCCGCCCAAGCGGAGCACCCTTATGATACCGTAGTGGCAGAAATGTATAACCAGTTTGTGACAGGGAACTGCGAAGCCTACGATCCGGAAACGGGTGAAATCTTCAACCCTGAAGACTTCACTGACAAAAGCGGGAATCCGGTGGTTTTGAGCAAAGCTACGATAGCCAACATATTGAAACAGCCCAAGACCATTGCCTTGCTGGCCAAAGTTCATCAGACCCAATGGAACTTCAACAACTCCCAGCGCCCCTACCATCTGCGCAGCCTGCCGCAATATGCATTCAGCAAGATTTCCGCTGACGACCGAGACCTTCCGCGACCTATGCGCGATGGGAACTATGTGCATGCCTATTATGTAAGCGACGTGGCAAGCGGTGCCGTTGTAGGATACGCCTACAACCGGAACAAGAACAAGGACCTGTTTCTGGATTGTATGAGGAACATGTTTCAGACCATCGACCAGAACGGCTGGTATATGCCGGCACAGATAGAGGTGGAACACCATCTGGTGAACAAATTCACAGACGGCCTGATGCAAGCCGGTGTGGTTTTTCCCCTCATACACTGGTGCAACCCCGGCAACAGCCGTGAGAAACGCCAGGAGCACGTGAACCGCGGCAAGAAGTACAGCGTGGAAAAACGGACTCAGCAGAATATCGGCCGCTGGTGGGCCAAACTGGAAGCCAACCGTCCGAAAGTGGAAAAGGTATATGACGAACTGAACAACACCTATCGGGTGCCTACCTATACTTACGAGCAGCTTGTGGCTGATGATATTGCTTCCATCAAAGAATGGAACAACCAGCCGCACCCCAATCAAAAGAAATATCCTGGCATGACGCGTTGGGATGTGCTTTGTGGAACACAGAACCCGGATCTTCGTCCTTGGGATAAAGCGGTGTTGTACCGGTATATCGGTGAGCATACCGAAACGTCCATCCGGCAGAATGCCTATTTGACGGTAAACCATGAAGTATATCGTCTGTCCGACCCGAACGTAATAGACCGGTTGGAACCGCGCAACTACCAAGTGGATGCCTATTGGCTGGCAGGCGCAGACGGTAATGTGCAGGAAATTTATGTATATCAGCATGGCCGGTTAATAGACACCTGCCAGAAGGTGAAACGTTACAATGAAGCCACCGCCGAGCAGACCGAGTACGACAAGGCAGCCTATACCGAACAGGCCAAGTATGTAGCCAAGTTCGACAAGATGATGAAGGACGGAAAGATCAAGCGTGTGGGTATCCTTGCCAAAGAGGAAGCAAAGCTGATAACAGAGGTACAGGCGGAAGCCGTTCCCCTTCCTGCACAAGCCGAGGAAGAAGATTACTCAGCCTATATGGACATCAGTGCCTTCGAGCATGATGCAGTAGCCAAGATATAATTAACGACGTTAGAACGAATTTAAAACAGCATTCAAATGGAAATAACAAATGAAGTAAAGCAACGTATTGTGGCAGCGATAGCCGCCGACCGTGAAAATTATCCCAGTGACAACCGTCATGCTACGGCACTGGGCATAGCCCCCAGTGTGTACAATACCATCAAGCGGGGCAATTATGAAAAGCAGGTCAGTGATGCCAACTGGGTAGGCATAGCCCGAAGACTGGGCGTGCAACTGCGTACGGAAATGCCCTGGCAGGCAGCACAGACCCCGACCTATGTGTTTGTGAGCAAGCAGCTGGAAGTGTGCCAGGGAAGCGGGCTGAGCGCCATCCTGTGCGATATGCCCAATATCGGCAAGACTTTTACGGCCAAAGCTTACGTGAAGCAGCACAAGCACGCCGTATATGTGGACTGCAGCCAAGTGAAGACCAAGTTGAAGCTGATACGCTACATTGCCAAGGAATTCGGCGTGACCAGCAACGGACGCTACAGCGACGTGTATGAGGATCTGGTGGCTTACCTCCGCACGATAGATACGCCCCTGGTTATTCTGGATGAAGCCGGGGACCTGCAGTATGAAGCCTTCCTTGAACTGAAGGCCCTGTGGAACGCCACCGAGCGCTGCTGTGCGTGGTATATGATGGGTGCAGACGGGCTGAAGGAAAAGATCAACCGCGCCATCGAAGGCAAGAAGGTGGGTTATACCGAAATGTTGAGTCGCTACGGTGACTCCTACAGCAAGGTGACCCCGGATGATGCACAGGAACGAGAAAAATTCCTGAAGGCACAGGCTGCCATCGTGGCCAAAATCAATGCCCCGGACGGTGCCGACATTGCCAAGATTGTTCACAGCACCGGAGGCGGCTTGCGGCGCGTATATACCGAAATCGAAAAATTAAGGAGGATGCAAGCATGAAACTGAAAAGAGCCTACAGCCCCGGTGAGGTGCTGAATATGAAGATACCCCGGTATGAATTTACCGGGGCTTGGCAAGCCTCGATTGGCAACCCTGCCAAGAGCGGCGTTTGGATTATCTGGGGTGCCAGCGGGAACGGAAAGAGCAGCTTTGTGATGCAGCTGGCCAAGTACCTGTGCGGCTTCGGACGTGTCATCTATGACAGCCTGGAAGAAAGCACTGGCCTTTCGTTCCAGATGAGCCTGAAACGGCATAAGATGGACGAAGTGCGCAAGCGGTTGGTTATCCTTGACCGCGAGTCGATGGACCAGCTGGAGGAACGTCTGCAGCGCCGGGGCAGTCCCGGCATCGTGATTATCGACAGCTTCCAATACAGCGGCTTGAACTACAAGACCTACAAGGAGTTCAAGGAACGTCATCCCAAGAAACTGTTTATCTTCATCAGCCATGCCGAGGGACTTCATCCGGCAGGTAGAAGCGCCCGCAAGGTGGAATATGATGCCGATGTGAAAATCATGGTAAGCTGTTTCAAAGCCTGGTGCAAAAGCCGCTTTATGGAAAAGCCCGGTGAACCCTACGTGATATGGGAAGAAGGTGCTGCCAAAACATTGAAGGACGATAATATGGAGGATTATTTGAATGATGGAATGGGAGAATAAGCTGTACCAGATACTCCTGAAAGGACAGGAGGCGGAGGCCGTGGTGGACGATTGGGTAGAGCGTAACATACAAAGCGACCTCCGTCTGCGCAGGGCCAAGACAAAGGGACACGTAGTGATAGAAACCAGGGATGTGATGTTTGCCCGGAATATCCAGGTATGGCATCCGTCCTGCCAAATAAACATTAAAGATTTGAAGTGATGGAAAAGAAAGAAGAAAAGAAAGTGTGCTGCATCTGCGGCAAAGAGTATGAGGGCTACGGATACAATCCGTTCCCGGTGAAAGAAGAAGGCTGCTGCTGCCAATCGTGCAACTACAGTGTGGTGGTTCCAGAACGGTGGGAACGACACAAGGCTTTTCAACGTGGTGAAGTGACCGGTGCCGGGAAAGTGTACATCAGCGGAGCCATCGCGCACTATGATATGAATGAGCGCAAGGAAGCCTTCAGCCGTGCCGAGGAGAAACTGATGGCACAAGGCTATGATCCTGTAAACCCTTTCAGGAACGGATTGCCGGATGAAGCTCATTGGAGAGCCCACATGCGGGCCGACATTGCCCAGTTGCTGGCTTGTGACTATATCTATATGCTGAAGGACTGGGAACTGAGCAAGGGAGCCAAACTGGAACTTGACGTGGCCAGTTCGTGTGGCATTAAAGTGTTGTTTGAATAAAATTAGACGATATGGGAAAAATAAAAATGGAAACCGGTGTTGTGGTGATGAAGTTGACCGCTACGGTATATAGAGGAACAATTCGTGAAATCCAATCTTCACGCATAGGTTTTTGCGGGGAGTACAATAAAGAAATACTTTCTAAAATGGGTGATGAGTTCAAAAAGATATTTGCTAAGCAAATTGAGGCTGAATACAAAGGTAAATCAGTGAAGCCGGATAAGATAATTTATCGTGTCAGTACCAAATCAACGGAATGTGAAATGATTCTTAATGGTAAATGACATGGCACAGGAAGTAACCAATTTCGCCCGGTTCTACGCATTGTTCAACAAGCTGCCCTGTACAGGAGACCGGGAAGGGCTAAAGAAGCAAATCGTTCTGCAGTACACGTGGGACCGTACGGAAAGCCTCCGTGAAATGACTTCCAAGGAATATGAAGCCTGCTGCTGTGCCTTGGAGAAACTGACCGGGCAGGATGAATGGCGGCAGAAACTTCGCGAGGAACTGCGACGGAAACGCAGCGTATGTCTGAAGCTGATGCAACAGTTGGGTATAGACACCACTGACTGGAACCGGGTGAACGAATTCTGCAACAACCCTCGGATAGCCGGCAAACCCTTTGTTCAGATTAGTACAGCGGAGCTGGAACAACTGGCCATCAAACTGCGGGCTATCCAACGAAAAGGAGGTTTAACCGATAAATAGAACAATATGGATAAAAAAGCACATGAAGCGCTTGAGCGCATAAGAAAAGACGTGACTCTTACGACATCCGATCTGGAGAACCAGGATGCAGCGGAGTTTTTCAACGAGCTGGCTGACTGGGCGTATGCCAACGGGGAGGCCATGCTGATAGACGATGAACCAGAATCGCAGGATAACGAGTAGGAATAAAAACAAGTAATGAACATTCAAAATGATTTAAACATGGAAAAGAACAATCAAAGTGTGGACGTCAAGTCCCTGAGTAAAGAACAGCGAGCAGCCCTGATGGCCCAGCTGCAGCAAGAAGAGAAAGAAGACCGCATCGCCCGTCGTGAAACTTACGAGGCATTACGCGGTGAGTTTATGCACGAAGTAAAGACCAACGTCCTTGAGATGGTGAATGCCGTGACCGGGTTCCGCGGATGGCTGGAAAAAGAAGCCGATGCCTTTACCAAGGTGATGAAGGAATACGGCCAGGTGAAAAGCGACGAACAGCGCAGCTACACCATTACGGACGGAGACTTCCGGCTGGAGGTGAAAAGCAACAAGGTGAAAGGCTTCGATGAACGAGCCGACATGGCAGCCGACCGTCTGATTGACTACCTGAAGCGCTACATGCAGAACAGTGAGAAAGGTTCGGATGATCCGATGTATCAGATGGCCATGACCCTGCTGGAGCGCAACAAGATGGGCGATCTGGACTACAAGAGCATTTCGAAGCTCTACGAACTGGAAGACAAGTTCGATGAAGAGTACGCAGACATCATGCGCCTGTTCAAGGAAGCCAACGTGGTGCAGCGCAATGCCACCAACTACTACTTCAGCCGCCGTAACCCTGAAAACGGTGTATGGGCCCGCATTGAACCCAGTTTCTGCCGTTTGTAACCGGAAACCGTTAACCCTGTAAACAGAAAGCGCCGCAGTTGTTATAATTGCGGCGCTTTTGTTCTTAAATTCGATGAAAATCAGCTATTTTTGTAAGAGAAAACAAGTATATGGGTAAAGGACGGGATAAAGAACTGATCAAGCTGCGTGACGAGGCACTGTGCCGTCGTTACTACTATTGGACCGAAGTGCAGCGGCTGCGGTTCGACGATGCTTTGAAAGTGTTGTCGGAGCGTGAATTCTTTATATCCGAGGAGCGTATCATGACCATCATCCGCCGGAAGACGCGGGAAGGAAGCGACCGCCCCATCCGTCCCATACCCAAGGTCAAGGCTCCTCGTCTGACCGCTGCCCAACTGGAACTTTTTCCTGCCCAGTGACTCCTCCTATACCGGCATAGCCGTCTCATCGTGCAGTGTGAACGAAAAGACCAGCTCGAACACCTTGATGCCCCCCGGCATGGCATACGAACGGCTTTTCTCGCGCACCAGCGGCGAAGCGTTGTCCGTGCATTGCAGACACTGCAGCGACTTGTAAAGTTTTCCGGCCAGTTGCATCCGTTCTCTCACCTTGTCATACGTGCCCGAGGCATAGTGCGTATCGTCGTAACAATCAACAGCCAGACGTACTGTGACCATCGATTCGCTTTTCTGTGCCCCATATCCGAGGTCGTGCCAGTCGGAACTGGTATTTCCAATCAATACACAAGGGAAGGTGACCGGGTACTGGTCTTCTTCTGCCCCCATTTCCAATTGTCCGTAGTCCTCGTCGATGAGCGAGAGTTCCGGCATTTCCTGTGCAATCTGTTCCATGATTGCGATAAAAATTTCGTCCATATCCTTAACTGTTTAAAATGTTGGTAATTTCCTGATCCACCTTCTCCCTTATGCGGCTGTTCAATTCTTCGCTTTCGCCCATGAACTGGCGCTGCGGGATGCGGATGTGCAGTTTCTTTTTCTTGGTAAGCGCCATGTTCCTCCAGAACTGCGCCTGCGGATTCAGTTCCTTCGGTTTGGTGCATCGTTTAACGCGTTTCTTTTGCCCTGTGCCGGTTTTTTGTCTTTTCCCCGAAGCCTTGTAGAACTTGGCCCATGCAAAGCGCCTCATGCGGTCTGTGACGGTGACATCGATTTCGCCGCCCCAGTTGTGGACGGGTGCATAGACCACCTCGTTGAACACCCTTACCCGGTAGTCTGCAGGTGTATATCCGACCGATTTGAAAAGATGCTTCCTGCCGGAGAGCAGCGTACCATAATTGCTGGCGGCATCGGTACCCCCCGAAGACAGCCGTTTGGATTTTGGCCAAGGGTGAAGACCGCCATTGACAAATCCACCCTGGCGGAAATTCTCCTGAAAATGGTCTTTGGCCATACGTCCGACTGTAACGGGGAGTTTGCGTCGCATGAGCGTTTCCAGCCGTTTACGCTTGGATTTTATCAAGTTATCAAAATCTTTCAAGTCCATTGTGATACCGTTTTAAAATAAATCACTATATTTGCAGCAGCTCCATAAGGAGTTAGCGTGTGCTGCGGCACGTCGCATCGCAGGGAAGTCTGTTCGCAGGCTTCCCTGTTGTCTTTTTAGTAGTAGAACTTACCATCCTTATAGAACAACCTGATTTCCCCTTTTTCATAAATCCATACTTCATCGATGTTTTGATTAGGCAAATTCCGTCTTGCCATGATAGCCCTTCTTATAAAACGGTCAGAACAGCCTTTTGTGTTCTTGATTACAATTCTGGAAGATTGCTCCAGCCCGTGAGAAATCATGCTTTTTACTTTTCTTTTGTTCCATGGCTTGATGAAGCCTTCAAATTCGTAAAACAAGCCATCCACTTCAAAATCCGGGCATTTTCTGTAATATCTGGTATCTATCAAGTTTGCGTAGATACGTTGGTAATCATCCGACAGATAGTGCAAGCGTGGTGTCATTTTGACTTGATGCCCCATTCTTGCCAATTGGAGGCAGATACGTTTCATATCCTTGTAGTCGGCCTTATCCTTATCAACCTTCGGATGTACATAAAGTACACCGCCGTTGGAGAATGATTTTTCAAGTTTAAACCCGTTTTGTGCCATCCGTTCCATACATGCCTTGATGTATGGGCAGTCGTAGCAATCCTTTGCCCGATTACTGAAGATGTGTTTCAGCTGGTCCTTGAAGCCCGGTTTATAGAAAGCACAGTGCCTGCAGTCGTTCGGGAAATAAGGATGGGAATCGGAAAAGAGGATGCCATCCGTTCCCGGGTTGTTATCCAGCCCCGGTTGCGGTTTACTATTATCGTCCTCATCCGGCAGTTGCGTCGGTTCCTCGTCGGTGGCCGTGAGGTCGCACTTGCAGTTCCATCGGTCGCCCGGCCGGTGTATGCTCCAGAACGGGTCGTCGATGGGCCGTATGGTATTCCAATACGGCCGATGATCAGCACTCGGGTGCAGGGAGGTGGAAGGCATCCATTTGAGGTTGGGCAAGACATCGCGTTCGCGGAGGAACTGCTGCCAGTCGGCTGCCTGATGTGCCCTCAGCACCGCCGTGTCATATTCAGTCTGCAGCCAGTGCCGCACCTGGTGAGATGCGATGGGTGTGACCTCCTGCACCCATTTCTCGAATGGCTTTAGAGTGCCGTTCGAATCGAATAATAACCGCGCCATATCGCGCTGCATGCGGTGAACCTTGAATGCCGCAAAGACCTCATTGTTGGTTTGCAGCTGCTGCAGGAAATCGTCCACTTGCTTCACCTCAGACTGTGCAACCCCATCGGCAGCAGCATCGTCCAGTATGCGGCAGATTTCGTGAAATAGATTCGGCTCGATTTCGCCCTCCACGTCCATTTTCTGACTGTAGATGCGCTGCAGTGCCTTGGCCAACACGTCGCTGCTGAAACTGAACGAAGTCTGTACCTCTTCCCCTTTGTTTTGGTAGAGGTCGTTCATTACCAGTCTAAAGCTGCCCCGGAATCCGGGGCTTTCACGAAAAAACCTTTGAGCCAGTTCCGGAAGTTTCTTTTCTGTTTCGGTGTCGGTTCATCATCCCGTCCCTTATCTACCGGTTCCGGTTCCTTCTTCGGGCTTGGAATCTGGTCGGCTTGTTCAGCCGTCTTTTGTTCCGCCTTCAGCTGCTCGTAATTGGCCGGTTTGTCGATACCGAATTCCTCATAGAGATAGTCGTCGTCGATGGGGATGTTGAAGTTCTTCTTCAGCTGCGTGAGGATGGATATTTTGGTACCGGCATCCGTTTCCTTCGGTTCGGGGAAACAGAACGTACCCCCTTCGGTGTTGATGCCCATGCGCAGCAGAATGTCCGTCATGTCGTAATTCAGCACGTTGAGCACGTACTTCCGGTCGGCCTCCAGTACCTTGTCCTCTACTTTCTTATGAACCGTACCCAAAGCCTGTGTGCCTTTTTCGGACGATTCGGTGGTCAGTGTATTGCCCAGAATCAGCTTGGAAATTTCGTTGTTGCACCGTTCGCATAACCGTTCGTACACATCAGCTGAACCCGTCTTGTTTCCGGCTTCCGTGAGTTTTAGTTCTGTGTCCTTGGCATGAAAGAACTGCGCCAGACTTCCGGCGTTGGCTGCATCCTCCATAGCCCGCTGTCGGGACTCGTCGTCGTCGGAGTCATAGATATATTCCTGGATAGGCATGCCGAATACCTCGGAGAACTGTGCCCAGTCGCCCGTGGTATTACGTTTGTAGATGACCCAAGGTGCAGCCTTGGCCAGCAGCCCCAAATCGGACGGAGAGCCTACAAAAAGCAAGTCGGTATATTCATCCCAGGAATGGCCGGTGATGTCTGTCTGATGCCGCAAGATGAGTTCCCTGACCGGATCCACATGCTTACGCGGTACCAGGTCGTAGTCCACCCATTCCTGCAGCTTGTAGAACTGGCAGAGCGAAAAGCCCCAGAATTTCGCATCAAGGATGTCACCCACCAGTCGGTTGAACCAGGGCGACTGAATCTGCTGGTTGATTTTATCGTCGGGCTTCCCGTCCACCCGGAACTCCATGTTGGAGCACAGCACGGCATTCCTGCGTTTTTCGAGCACACAGGAAAGGTGGGTATCCATCAGAATATCCTCGTAGAGGTCATAGAGTTTGTAACGTCGTGAGAAATCGACATTCTCGGCTGCCTTGACGGCTGCCATGTAGTCGGAAATGTCCAGCCCGAAACGTTTGGGCTGTGTGAGTACAATCACATTCGGTCTCTTCTGCCCCGGCAACGTAAAGTTTCCCCCTACGGTGATGATACCGGCTTTGTTGTTTTTTCTGTTTTTCTTTTTCATGATGCTTGCTTTTTACCAGTGGTTCGTTCGTTTGCGGTTGCTTTGAATGCGGAAATCCGACCTGCCCGCCCTTTGTTCCTCAGGCAGCAGCGGAGCCCCTTCGATTGAAATGTCCTCGTCGGCCACCGCCTTCATCCATTCCACTGCCCGTTCGTATCGGTCCTTGCGTACCTGGGAAAGTTTCTGCGGGTTGTGGATGCAGAAGATGTGATAGACCGCCATGTCAATGACCATCATCAGCACGAGCTGGTTCCGGTTCTCGCCGGTGGCAGCAAAAATCTTGTTGCAGTCGTAGCGTTTGCCCAAGTAGCATCGCATTTCGGCAATGGCCCTGTCCTCGCAAACCTCAATGACCGTTTCGTCTTCGCGCACCAGTGCGTCAAGAATGTCGCGGTGGATACTCGCATCGTAATCGGTGAGTTCTACAAATTTGCTCATAGTCCTAATATTTTAGAGTTGTCATAATCTTTTCTTGTTCCGTTTTCTTAGATCCTTCCTTGAGCGGAAAACAGGCGGTTCGATGCGCCTGATCAGCTCATCGATGATGCGGTTAGCCCCTTCGACCGCATCCGGTCCGTCGGCCGGATAGCGCATGGTCAAGGTGAACAGCTTGAACTGGTCTTCCAGTTCCTTCATGTGCGGGTTGTCCCGTTCAGCCTCGTTGAGGATAAGGTTCCCTTCGCGGTTGAGCGGTTCAAGGTTGGCCTCGATACGTGTAGCCTTGTCCGTCTTCTTCTCCTCGTCGCCCCGGATGAACAGTGCAATCTTCTGTTCCCGTCGCACCTTTGCCACCAGCGGTTTGAACACCTGCTGGAAAAAAGGGTCCTGCAGTTTGTTGTTTTCCATGTAGCAATAAACATTGGTCTTGCCCCCGACAAAATCAAGCATCCGGACATACCAGTCAATGAACTCCGCATTGAGTGCCTGCGCCAGGAAAGTCTTGATGACATAGAGCCTGGTGCCCAATTTGCCACAAAGTGAAACCGTCTTGAATGATTTTCCTTTCTTCCCCTTGCTTTCGCCCGGTGCCGGGTCGCCATACGCCACGAGAAACTTGAATTTGGAGAGAGGCGGTATCTTGCCGTATGAAATGTTCTCGAAGACCTCGCCCTCGGAAATGGGGTTGTTGTAATATTCACCCTGTGCCGCCTTTTTGGATATTTTGGACAGTGTACGGTCAATGTCCTCTTCCGAGTTCTTTTCCGGCCATGTGGAAAATCCGTTTTTGTCGCGGATGTTTACGATGTCCCAGGAGTCGGCCATTTCGCCTGCCCTCACCACGCAGCAGTCCTTGGCAATGATGTTGCCGCAGAAGATGACCAGTGTAGGTTCAGAAATGGAACGTGTGGGGTACAGCGCATTTTCCCACCAGTCCCAACGCTTCTGGATGATGTCCGGATTCTTGGTGTCCTCGTCCGTATCAAAGTCATCGACCAGCAGCACGTCGGGACGTATGGCCTCGTTACGCGAACCACGTGGAGACTGCCCGGCACCCAGTGCGCGGAAAGAAACCTTTCCTTTGGTGGTGAATTCATCCTCGGTCCATGAGCCCGGCAGTTCCTGTTTGCCGTAGTATGCCATGATGCGCCCGTTGGCTTCGAGGTTGGCCCGGTACGGATCGAGCAGGCGCACCGCATTGTCCTTGCTGTTGGAGGTCAGAATCACATTCTTTTTGCGTCCGGTCAGCGTGAGATACATGACGATGAACATGGTGACGGTGGATTTGGCCAGCTCACGGCTCCAGGAAAGCACCTCAAACCATTCGTCGTGTGCAATGATCCGCCGGATAGCCTTTTTCTGGAAGCCGGCAAATTCATATTTGGCATAATTCGGGAAAAAGAACCTGATCCATTCTATGGGATGTTTCTCCAGATATTCCCGGTGTTTTTCCCGTTCGGCTGCCGTCATGTTCCGGTCAACCGGTGTAGCCCTTGCGATGTCTTCTTTGTACTTCTCCCAATCGAGGAGAGCGAGTCTGTCAGTCTGTTTCATGGTCTGTCTCCTTTATAATTTGTCTTTAATGTACGCATCGGCCAGGCGTGTGATTTCCTTAGCCTTTTCGAGGTCGGCTGCCCGCACCCAATCGATGAACCCGGTGAGGACACTGATGATGTCGGCAATGCCCACTTCCTGTTCCATGTTGCGTATGGCTGCCGACAGTTTTCCGAGAATGTCCGCCTCCTTGGATGAGGGGAACCGTTCCCCTTCGGGCCGTTCGGCAATAGCCTTGTTTATTTCGGCCACCTGTCGGTAGAGGTTAGCCACCTGTTCCTGCCTTGTGAGCGTAAGCCCCACCTTCTGTTCCTCCCACTTCCCGGCCCGCACCCAGTTGGATACGGACACCCGTGACACGCCCACCCGGTCGGCAATTTCCTGCTGTGTGAGGTTTTCCTTGAGGTACAAAGTCTTTGCCCATTCCTTTTTCTGGGCATTCGTCAAATCTGCCATAAATCGTCCTTTTTAGTTGTAAATCACGTTACAAAATTGCATGAAAAAGCGGGGTTTGTAAAAGCGCGTACGCATGATGACGGGTTACAGCGTTATGATAACGCCAGAAAACGTTATGATGCGGACGCGGTTTCTTGTTGCCATGGGAATGTTCTATTTTCGCACCATCGAAAGGCGGGGAAACCGCTGGTAAAGACATGACGATGAGCAGATTTTTCAATATTACAACGAGTGACGACGGCACCAGTACGATATTCCTGTACGGGGACATCGGAGACTATACGGAGGTGCAAAGCGGGCGCATAGCCCAGGAACTGATGGAAGCCGAACGCGTGAGCCGGCGCATCCATGTGCGTATCAACAGCAACGGCGGGGAAGTGTACAGCGGCATTGCGATATTCAACGCCCTGCGCCATAGCCAGGCCGACATCCGCATTTATGTGGATGGCATAGCCGCCAGCATGGCCAGTGTGATAGCCCTTTGCGGCAAGCCCGTAGAAATGAGCAAATATGCCCGTCTGATGCTGCACAGTGTGAGCGGCGGGTGTTACGGCAACAAGCAGGACCTGCAGCGCTGCATGGAAGAGATAGAAAGCCTGGAGGGCAGCTTGAGCGAAATCTATGCCGAGCGGCTGGGCATGAGCCAGGAAGAAGTGAAACAGACCTATTTTGACGGCGAGGACCACTGGCTGACTGCCCAGGAAGCCCTGGGCCTCGGTTTCATAGACGGCATCTATGATGCAGACCCCGTGCCGGCCGACAGTACGCCGGCACAGATATATACTTTATTCAATAACCGGCTCATTGAGCCACAAAACAACAGAGAAGACATGAATCTGGAAGACGTAAAGAAACGCCCGCGCTTCAAGGACTGCGCGAGTGATGCGGATGTGTTCCGCCTGATGGACCAACTGGAGGAAGAGGCCGGCAAGGTACCTGTCCTTACGAAAGAGAACACCGACCTGAAGGCCAAGGTGAAGACCTACGAGGACAAGGCTGCAGCCGAAGACCTTGCCGCCCGCAAGCAGCTGCTTGACGCAGCCGAGCAAGACGGCCGCATCGATGCGACCACCCGCCCCATCTACGAAAACCTTTTGGCCAATGACCGCGAGAACGGCGAAAAGGCCCTGGCCCAACTGCCGGTGAAGCGCCGTGTGATGGAAGACCTGCACCTGGAACCGAACGGAGATGAGAGTCCCTGGGCCAAGCGCATGCGAGAAATAAAGGACAAACGTAAAAAGTGATTGAACTATGGCAATAATTGTAAGAAACACGAATTACAGCGGCGAGGTACTGGAACAGTTGCTGACGCTTGCCGCTACGAGCAATGAGATTGTGGAAAAGGGGCTGATCATGGTGATTCCCGGTGTGGAGAAGAAAATCAGCCTGCCGCGCCTGAAGACCGGCAAGATGCTTCAGAAGCGCAAGGAGAACCCCGGCGTGGAGGATTCGAAGGGCAACTTCAACTACGACGAAAAGAGCCTTGACCCGGTGGACTTCATGGCCTTTACCGTATTTAACCCCCGCACGTTCGAGAACATCTGGCGCAAATGGCAGCCGAAGGGCAACCTGGTATTCTCGGAACTTCCGCCCGAAGCGCAGAACGCCCTGCTTGCCGAGCTGGCCAAACAGGTGCAGTTTGAACTGGGTGACCACTATGTGAACGGCGAATATGGGGATGATGACGACCACCTGTTTAACGGCATCCTGACCCAGATGGCCAAGGATACTGAGGTGATTGTGGTGGACAGCGCAGAATCGACCATGCTGGGCAGACTGAAAGCCATGCGTGCGAAGATTCCCGTGGCCATCCGCAACAACCCGGACCTCCGCATCCTGATGAGTGTGAACGACTTTGACAAGTATGACGACGAGCTGACCCAGCGCGAGGCCAAGAACACGAGCGAAACCGATGTGAATGCCCGCCGCTACAAGGGCATTACCATCGAGACGCTTGCTGCCTGGCCCGATGATCTGATTGTGTGTACCCTCTGTTCGCCCGATGCCGGCGGCAACCTGTTTGCGGCTGTGAACCTGCAGGACGATGAAGACGTGATTCAGATTGACAAGATTTCGAACGCGAGCGAACTGTATTTCTTCAAGATGCTGATGAAGGCTGACACGAACATTGCCTTCGGCGAAGAAGTGGTGGTATTGGACAAGCGAAGCAACCCCGTGTTCAAGGCGAGCGAGAAGAAGATTTCAGTAAGTCCTACCAGCGTGACCCTTGAGGCAACCGGTGGCAGCGAGGAGGTGACTGTGACCGCGAGTGGAGAATATGAGATAGGCAGTGCCCCTGCCGGCTTCAAGGTGGAAGCGACGGATAATGGTGTGAAGATTTCGGCCGGTGCAAACAGTGGCAGTCAGAAAACCGGTACGCTGACCCTGACGCTCAATGCCGACCGCAGCAAGACGGCCAAGATTACCATTACCCAAAACCAGAAAGGATAAGATGATATGGCAAAGTTGAAGTATCTGGTAATTCATTGTACGGCAACCCCGGAGGGGCGTGAGGTATCATCGGCGGACATCCGGAAGTGGCACACTTCGCCCGTGAACCAGGGCGGTCGAGGCTGGAAACAGGTGGGCTATACCGACCTGTTTCATTTGCAAGGCGGAGTGGAACGTCTGGTGGACAACAACGAGGATGCGCAGGTAGATCCGTGGGAAGTGACCAACGGAGCCAAGGGGTACAACAGCGTGAGCCGCCACATTGTGTATGCCGGCGGTGTGGCCAAGGATGGCAAGACCCCGAAGGACACCCGCACCGGCTGCCAGAAAAAGGCACTGGAGAAGTATGTGAAGGACTTCCACCGCAGATTCCCTGATGTGCGCATTGTGGGACACAACGAGCTGGCGGCCAAGGCCTGCCCCAGCTTTGATGTACAGAAATGGCTGAAAGAAATAGGTATTAACCAATAATAAAAGAAACAATCAATGAAACGAATTATGCTGTTTATGATGCTGATGCTCGGTGCGGTATCGACTGTGATGGCCCAAGGGGCTGATGTTCCGGCAACGGACTATGACGCAATGATTGGCACCTTTGCCGGTTTTGCAGCCGGTGTGGTGGTGCTTACCGAAGGTTTGAAGGGCTTGTTCCCCCAGATGAAAGGCTGGGTGACGCAGCTGGTAAGCTGGTGTGTGGGCCTGGTATGCGTGATGCTGCTGTGGTGGCTTGATGCGGGGTTTGTGAGTGATGTGAGCTGGGACATTGCCTTGCTCTATGGTTTTGGTGCCTCACTTGTAGCCAATGGGGTAGCCGACACGGGACTGGTGCAATGGGTTATCGGACTATTCCGAAAGAAACGCGAGGAAGCAGAATAAAAGGTTGACTGACTAAAAAAACGGGTGGTATGGACTTTAGCGAGATCATGAACATCATTCTTAGCGGCGGCCTTGTGGGCACCGCAGCGGCCATCGGTTCCCTGCGTGCCACGGTGAGAAAAGCGAAAGCGGAAGCGATGAAGGCCGAAGCCGACGCGGAGGGTGTGCGTGTGGACAACGCGGAACATGCCACCCGCGTTTTGGTGAGCAATATTGTGGTACCCTTAAAAGAAGAACTGAATGCAACAAGAAAAGACCTGCAGGCCAACAAGCGCGAAATGGCGCGACTGCGCAAGGCCATTGACACTGCCAACAGTTGCCGTCATCATGATGACTGTCCTGTGCTTGGCGGGCTGCGCAAGCAGCAGGAAGAGCATGACGGTGGAGAAGACACAGACGGAAACGGCAAGCGCCGACAGCGCGAGCGGAAGCCGACGGGCGGGACTGGTGATGGCGGGGATACCGGCGAGTGCGGTGAAGCTGACGATACCGGCGGACAGCCTCCGTAAGCTTCCTGAAGGTGCCGTGTACCGTGGCAAGAGCGGACAGGCGAATCTGACCGTAGGCAGCGACGACAGCGGGAACATCGTGGCCGAAGCCTCGTGTGACAGTCTGCAGCAGCTGGTGCTATGGTATGAAGAAGAGCTGGCGCGCATCCGTAGCGAAACCAAGAGCGAAATTTCAAATGACGTTCAAACAGTAGAAAAACGCCTTCCGAACCGGATGCGGACGTTTATGACAGGTGTATTGGCCGGCATCTTGGCCGGTGTGTTATTAACCATGAAACTGAAAAGAAGATGAACAAGAATTTTATGTACGGCCTGGGAGCCGTGAAATACAATGACTTCGTGATAGGCTATATCGAGAAAGGCTCGTTTGACCTGAACGGCCAGAAGCCCGAAGCCGCCAAGATTGAGGCGGAACAGGCACCGGGTGCCCCCGTGCTGATCATTCCGCAGAGCAACGGCAGCATCGCCCCCACGTTCAACGTGATTCAGACGGACTACAAGAACATGCATGTCCTGCTGGGCGGCACGCTGCACTATGCGAAAGAAGACAGCCAGAAGAAGAATCCGACAGGCTGGACCGCCCCGCAGGCCGCCCTGCTGATGCAAGGTCCTTTCGAACTGGCACTGGTGAGCGGACGGAGCATCCTGATACCGAACGGCACGCTGCTGAGCAACCTGGGCGGTAAGCTGACGCTGACGGAAACGGCCAAGATAGAATGTACGCTGGAGGTGGCTATGCCGGAGGATGGTTCGCAGCCTTACGGTGTATTCGATACGGGAGCCCTGCCCGAAGAGTGGGCGCAGCACAAGCTGCCTGCAGCGGGAGCAGCGGCTGCCTCTGTACAGACATTGAACCAGAAAGGCTAACGTATGGACAACCGGCTGGAACAACTGATAGAGATGGAGTGTGCGGATGCGCTGCTGGACAGCGGCGTGTCCGTTCCTCTTAAAAGGTGGAGGATCCCGTGGCTGAAACGTCCGCTGGAGGTACGCGTGACGATGAAGCGTCCGAGGCTGCGCGGACAGATATTGTTGGCCAGGGAATACCTGAAGATGGGTGTTGAACCCGGCTGGCAGCCGAAGGACAAGACCGAGGAACTGGCCTTTGTAGCGGAACATGGCAAGGCTGTGAGCCGTTTGCTGGCCTATACGGTGTGCCGGGGCTATGTGTCGCGACATGTAGGCATTGGGGTGACGGCGTGGGTGCTTCGGAACTTTGTGGAGTGGAAGTATCTGATGGCGCTGTTCCGAACGTTTGAGCGGCTGATGGGCACGAAGGATTTTATGCGTATTATCAGCTCGGCGGCGCGGGCGAACCCGATGACTCCGAGACTGAGCCAGGCAAGGATGGGGAGTTAAGGACCCGGTATGAGGGTTCCCATAGCCCTTTCGGTTTCGTGTGGCAGATAGCATCGGCAACGGGCTGGAGTGTGGACTACATTCTGGACGGTGTGAACTACCAGACACTGATACTGATGCTGAGCGACGCGCCGCGGTATGTGCGGCAGAAGAGGGGCAGCGGTAAGTGTGACCGCCACCCGGAGCGCAGTGCCGAGGATGAAGCGAACGATATAGTAGGATTTTTTCAAAGCAAACTGGAATGAGTAAACCTGTAGAAGTTGAATTTTTGATGAAGGACAAACTTACGCCCGGCATGAATAAGGCCGAGCGTGAGGCATTGGAACTGCGTAATACCGTCAGACTGCTGGAGGCTGAACTGGAAAGGCTGCGCCTTGCCGGAGAAACAGCTGCCCCCAATCTGGACCAGAGTGCCAATATCGCGCAGATCCATGCACTGGAGAAGCAGCTTGAGGAACTGCACGCGCAGTTGAAAATGTTGCAAAACGAATCGGAATCCGTGCAGGTCACTCCTGCAGATATACCTAATGCACAGCGCCAGTTCAATGGCTTGCACAACAGTATTCAGCAGATGGCGCGTGAAATGCCTTCCTTGGCCATGGGTCTGCAGATGTTCTTCCTGGCTATCTCCAACAACCTGCCGATTTTTACGGACGAACTGGCCCGTGCCCGTAAGGAATATGATGAGCTGCAGAAGTCAGGCAAGAAAGGCACACCGGTATGGAAACAGGTCCTGTCCTCGCTCTTTTCCTGGCAGACGGCCATGACCACCGGCATCATGCTGCTGGTAATGTACGGTGATGAAATCTGGGATTGGACGAAGAGCCTGTTCGGCGCCAAAAAAGGCGTGGATGAATTCAACATATCGCTGAAGGAAATGACCGAGATAGAGAAGGACGGCCGTGCCCAGATGGTGCGTACACGCTTTGAACTGAAATCGGTCATCGATGAGATAAAGAACTTTACCGGCAGCAAGGAACAGGAAAAGGCCAAGGTGGAAGCACTGAACCGTAAATACGGAGAATCTTTCGGGTATTATAAAACACTTTCTGAATGGTATGATGCCATCATAAAAAAGAGTGAGGATTATGTACAGTCTCTCTATCTCCAAGCGAAAGTACAGAATTTAGTAAAAAAAGCGTCAGAGGTTGATGAGAAAATAGCCGAGGCAGAGGCTAAGGACGAGAGTGAATTTGATACTTGGTGGGGATATGGAGGAAAGGTTGACCGTTTCTTTTCTTCTGATCAATCCTATAAACAGAATAATAACGGACGTTGGAAAAAAAAGGAAGAAATAGAGCGGCTTAAATCAGAATATAACGGGTATATATTAGCAGCGGAGAATTTAACCAAGGAACGCTTGAAACTGGAACAGAAGTCAGGCATCGGCGGGCATATCGACCCCAATCAGTCCGGGAAGAATCCGGAAGCGGAAGCCAAGCAACGGCTTGCCACAGAGCGCAGGCTGGCGCAGGATCTTGCCGTCTTGCAGGCTGAAAACCGGAAGGAAGAGATAGACCGCATGCAAGCCGGTACCGAAAAGAAACTGGCACAAATCGAATATGACTATAACGCGAGAAAAGAAGAAATTAACCGGCAGGAAGCCGACTGGAAGCGTGAGAACAAGGAAGCCGGTCTTTCCACCGGAGATAACGGACTTACCCGGGAGCAACAGGATGCACTTGAAAAAGCCCGTGCCTCAAACACCGAGTCCCGGAAAAAAGCGGAGACGGACGTGTACAGGGAAGAGGCGGAAGCCATGCGTGACTATCTGAAGGAATACGGTACTTTCCAGCAGCAGAAACTGGCCATCGCTGAAGAATATGCCGAGAAAATCCGCAAGGCACAGTCCCAGGGAGAAAGGCTGACTTTGGAGAAGCAGCGTGATGCGGCTGTGCACAAAGTGGACATGGAAGCCCTTACCCAGAAGATAGACTGGGGAGCAGCGTTCGGGGATTTGACCGGTCTGCTTGCAGACCAGATGAAGAACCTGCTTGGCGAACTTAAACAGTATGTCAAGACGGATGAGTTCAAAAAAACGGGAGCCGCAGACCAGCAGGTCGTTTACGATGCCATTGAACGTATTCAAAGCATGCTCCCCGGTGGCAACGGGACATTGGATTTTGCCCGGCTGCAAACGCAGATGCACGCTTTGGGAGATGCCGTAACACGCGTGCAAAATGCGGAACTGCAGCAGGAAGCGGCATTCGCCCGGTTAAAAGCGGCGCAGACCGATTACAACAAGGCTCTTGAAAGCGGTAACCAGGCAGAAATAGAACGTACCAAAATCGCTCTTCAAACGGCCCAATCGTCCAGCGTTTCAGCTGACGAAGAATACCTGAACGCCACCTCTGAAATGAAGGCGCTTGCCGGGGAGGTGAAAAGTGCCTCCCAGGACACGGTTGACGGGTTGAACATGGTATCCGACGGGTTGCACGGCTTTGCGAGCGGAACCTTGCAGGGATCATTTGAAGGAATCCAGAACATGCTTACCGGTCTTTCAAAACTGAATATCGGAGGCAAGGTCGGTGATGCCATCAGTCAGATGTCCGAGACCCTGTCAAGTGCCGGAGTCATCGGGCAGATCATATCGGCCATTCTCTCCATACTGGATTTGCTGAAAGACGGTATCGGCCCGATTATCTCATCATTGATAGACACCATTTTCAATGCGATAACCGGAATACTCGACAATATCCTCAGCGGAGACCTGTTCAAACAGATAGGCGGTTCCCTTGTGAAAGGTATCGGGGGATTGCTGAATACAGTGTCTTTCGGAGGTTTCAACAAACTGTTCGGCATCGGCGGGAACGCCAAGGAAGTGCAGGCGGCTATAGACCGTCTTACGGACCGGAACGAGAAACTGCAGACTTCCATCGAAGACCTGACCGATACCATCAAGGCAAGCAAGGGGACAAAATCGGTGGAAGCTTACCGGGATGCTTACAAATACCAGAAAGAAACGAATGCAAACTATCTGCAGATAGCGAAGGAACAGGCACGCTACAGCGGAAGTCACCACAGCTGGAACTACTACTGGGGCGGTTTCAACCAGGCACAGATAGACAAACTGAGCGGACAGATTGGCCGCCAGTGGGACGGGAACCTGTGGAGCCTGAGCCCGGAGGAGATGAAGGCGCTGCGCAGCAACGTGGACATGTGGACGCAGATACAGAACACCGGTAAGGGCGGCTATGGCGGGCGACTGACCGATAAACTGGATGACTACATAGCGCAGGCCGGCAAGCTGGAGGAACTGACCGACCAGCTGTATGAAGGGCTGACGGGCATTTCATTCGACGGTATGTACAGCAGCTTCATTGACAACCTGATGAACATGAAGTATGGCGCGAAGGATGCGGCGGAGGATATATCCGAGTACTTCATGCGGGCGATGCTGAGTAACAAGATCGGTGAACTGTACAGCGAAAAACTGAAAGGCTGGTGGGAGAAGTTCGGCAAGGCGATGGAGGACAACGAACTGACCGAGGCGGAACGGAACGCGCTGACTGAAGAGTACATGCAGTATGTGGACGAAGCCCTTGCCCTGCGTGACAACCTGGCGGCAGCCACGGGCTACGACAAGACCGAAGCCGGCGGCACCAGCCAGAGTGCGAAAGCGGGCGGATTTACGGCCATGACGCAGGACCAGGGGACGAAGCTGGAGGGCATGTTCACCAGCGGGCTGCAGCACTGGAGCAGCATGGATGACCGGCTGGAAAGTGTGGCGGAGAAGATGGACACGGCCGAAGGCCATCTGGCCCGGATAGCCGAGAACACCGGTGTGAGCGCCGGACACCTGGGCGAGCTGAAGGAAGTGATAAAGAAAATGATACGTGACGGACTAAAAGTGAAGTGATATGGCTGGTATACTGAGCGGACTGGTGCTGGTGAACGGCACGGACATCTGGACGGAATACGGCGTGTTCCTGGTGGAAGACCGGCGCGGGGGCATGGAGAACCTGACGGCCATCCTGACCCCGAGCAAGGCCAAGAAGGATACGGCTGTGGACATACGGGAGGAGCACGGGGAGAAATACAGCCCCGTGCTGACCCCACGGAATGAGGCACGTGACGTGACGCTGCACTTTGCGCTGTACAACAAGACCCAGGCAGGCTGGATGAAGCAGTACTTTGCCTTTGTGAATTTCCTGAAGCAAGGGAAGGACGGCTGGCTGGAAATCCGTTTCCCCCAGCTGGACCTGCAGCTGCGGGTGAAGTATGCCGACTGTACGAAGTTCACCCCGCTGACCTATCTGTGGACGGAAGGCGTGCATGCCGGAAAGTTCCGGGTAAAGTTCCGGGAACCGAAACCGATTATATAACCATTCAAACGCTATTAGAATATGCTTCTAACGATATATGACAAAGCCGGGACCAAGCGTGCGGACGTGGCTGTGAACGACAGCTCGACGCAAAGCAAGGAGGTACAGGGAGACAATGTGCTTTCCCTGTCGTTCAGCTACTATGACTTCCTGCCCCTGGACGTGAACGACTACACGGACTATCTGGGCGAACGGTACTGGCTGACGGAGCGCTACACGCCGAAGCAGGTGAACGAGGGCGAGTGGGACTATGACCTGAAGCTGTACGGTGTGGAGAGCCTGATCAAGCGGTTCCTGGTGCTGGAGACGACGGACGGGGACACGAACCCCCTGTTTACCCTGACGGCCACGCCCCGCGAGCATGTGGCGATGGTGGTGAAAGCCATCAATGACGGCATGGGCCACATTACTGACTGGAAGACGGGTACGGTGGAAGGTACGGAGCTGATCACGATAGACTACGAGGGGATGTACTGCGACGAAGCGCTGAAAGCCATTGCGGAAAAGGCCGGCGGCAAGGTGGAATGGTGGGTTGAGGGGCAGACGGTGAACGTGTGCCGCTGTGAGCACGGGGAAGAAATCACCCTTGGCTATGGCAAGGGGCTGACCTCCCTGGAAAGAGATACGAGCAACACGGCCAAATTCTATACGCGCCTGTTCCCGGTAGGCTCGACCCGCAACATCGATGCGGAGAAATACGGCAGCCCGCGTCTGATGCTTCCCGGCGGCAGGAAGTACATCGAGCAGGGTGTGGAGGAATACGGCATCTATGACCATTACGAACAGGATGCCTTCAGCGGTATCTACCCCCACCGGGTGGGTACGGTGAGCTCGGTACGCAGCGAGGAGGTGACGGACGAGGAAGGGAACAAATTCACCGTCTATTACTTCCGGGACGGGGAACTGAACTTTGACCCCAACCTGTACGAGCTGGCCGACGAGACCAAACGTGTGTCGTTCCAGACGGGCGACCTGGCCGGGCTGGGAGAAAGCGATGACCACTACTTTAAGGTGAACTACGACAGTGCGGCAAGGGAATTTGAACTGATTACCATCTGGCCCTATGATGACGACACCCAGCTGCCGGGCGGCAAGCTGGTGCCCCGAGCAGGCGACACCTATATCCTGTGGAACATCCGGATGCCGGATGAGTATTACCGGCTGGCCGAAGAGGAGTTTGCGGTTGCGGTGGACGAGTACAACAAGGAGTACTGGCTGGACATTGCCGCCTACAAAGCCCCGACAGACCCGGTATACATCGAGGAGCACGGCATCGACCTGTTTGTGGGCCGGAGGGTGAAGCTGGAGAGCCGGAAGTATTTCCCGGAAAAAGGCTACCGTCAGAGCCGTATCACCAAAATCAGCCGCAAGGTGAACGAACCCGGGCAGATGGACATCGAGATAAGTGATGCGCTGCAGGTGGGCAAGTTCGACAAGGTGACGGACAGCATCGGTGCGCTGAAAAGCTATACGAAATCAAAGACGGAAGGCGCTGCCCTTCCGGACATCATACGAAGCTGGGACAAGACGCTGCCCACGGACAACAACCTGTTTTCCGCGCGGCGCAGCCAGAAAGAGTTTCTGAGCAAGAACCGGCCGGACACGGCCAAAGAGCCCATCCGCTTCCTGAAGGGTGTGAGCTTTGGCGAGGCTGCCGGCGGCAAGCCCTGCGGCAGCGTGGACGGTGAGGGCAATGCCGAGTATCTGACTGCCGTGATCCGCGAACTGCTGCGCAGCACGGAGTTTGTGGACGGGCTGACCGGTGAGGGCTGGCAGCTGTGGATTGACCAGCTGACGGGACTGACGAACCTGACGGTGGACAAAGTGACTGCCCGGCAAAGCTTGGTGGCGCTGGAACTGCTGATCGAGAAGGTGCGCAGCGTGTGCGGCCAGCTGGTGGTGTCCGCTGCCAACGGCAAGATCAAGGACGTGGTGAAGCAGGGCGACAACTACCGCATCGTGTTTGAGCAGGAATCAGGCTTTGTGGCCCATGACCTGATGCGCTGTGCGGTTACGGGTGGTAAGAAACTAAAAGCATACTGGGTGGAGGTGGCTTCGGTGATAGCCGGCGGGGTGATGGTTCCGGTGAGCGAGTTTGGCGGGGTGAAGCCGGAGGCAGGCGATGAGTGCGTGCTGATGGGCAACACGGAAAACCCGCTCCGGCAGAACCTTATATCCATTGCGGCCACGGAGGACGGGCAGCCCCGTATCGACATCCTGGACGGGGTGAAGGCCAAGAACTTCAACGGCTGCCTGCGCTGCCGGCTGGGCAAGCTGGACGGTATCAGGAGCAGCGCTTTCCCGGCAGACAACCAACCGAAGGGAAACGGCCTGTATGCCGACAACGTGTGGCTGAAGGGTACGTTCGTGTTGATGACGGGCGAGGACATCCTGACGCGGTTTGAGATAACCGAGGGGAAAATCCATTCAGCCGTGGAAAGCTTGCGCAAGGAAATACGCGAAGAACAGAGCTATCTGGACAACAGCAGTTTTGCCGACGGCATGGACAAATGGAAGACGGGCAGCAAGGCCACGCTGTTCACCCTGGGCGGACGCTGGATTTGGGCGAACGGCGGTCCTTACGGTACGAAGCCGGACGGGCATGCCGAGATACGGACCGACGGCAAGGTGCCTTATGCCTATATCCGGAACAGCTATATCATGCAGAAACTGGAGGACTTCCGGCTGGTACCGGAGTACCGGCAGACGAACAGCCAGGGCGAACGGGTGCCCGGCGTGGTGTATCTGTCCTTCAGCTACCGGGTCATCAAGGCCGGACGGTTGAAAATCGAATTTGTGGGTGCTGACAAGACCGGGTTTGAAAACTTCAACCTGTTCGGCCATGAAGAAGACCTGCCCGTTGGCGGCGAGAAGATGTTCACGCTGGACGGCCTTTGGAACGGTACGGGAGACTTCAAGCTGTCGTTTACGGGCGTGATTTACATTTCGCTGCTGGTATTCTCTACCAACAAGGCGGACGCACTGGCCTATAAGTACCGTACACTGTTCGAACAGAGCGACCGGCTGGTAAAGATTTCAGCGGCGGTTTTTGACAAGGACGGGGCTGCATTGAAAGAAACCGGGCTGGTGATCAAGCCGGAAGGTGCCGGGCTGTATGCCCAGGATGCCAGCGGAAAGGTGGCCCTTATCGGGGTCAGTGTGGAAGATACAGACGAATACGGCAAGCCCGTGAGCAAAATCAAGCTGACAGCCGACCACATACAGCTGGAGGGACTGGTGACAGCCAACGGCAATTTCAAGATACTGGAAGACGGGAGCATGGAATGCCGGAATGCATCTGTATATGGAAAAATATTTGTTGAGGACGGAGGAAAGGTAGGAACATTTACAGTTGAAAGGAATTGCATGCTTTGGAGTAATGGAGATGCTGAAATTCGATTGGGATATGACGGCTATTGGACCGGAGATACCTGCATCTATGCTAAGGCAAACAATTTTAGTAATGCAATCATGGGTATTGCTCCATTTGGTGGAGCAGGTATTTATGGAAGTTGTCGTGAGAAGCCTACTTATCCTGACACATTAACATTTTCAGCAGGATATTTCGATGGCGATGTGTTGGTGCATTCCGGGAATATTTTGGTGAGTGGTGGTGTGGTACAAGCTGATAAAATGCTTCCTCAAAATGGTTGGTCTGGGCGATTCAAGGGTAAAACAGTAGAAGTACAGAATGGAATTATCATTAACGTGTCATAAAAATGAATAGTTATGAAGGTGAATTTTAACAAGACGTTTAAGGATTATAGAGGGAATGACCTCATAGTCGGTGGAAAAGTCCAGCTGATGACAGATATTATAGCCCAATGCCTTTTTAATGGGGAAGGTGCTCGATCATCCGGTGATTCTAATAAGGATAGCAGCCGTAAAATCCATTCGTATGAATTGTGCATGCGTCTCATACAGGCAAACGGGGATTTATCCATTAGTGCTGAGGATGCTATACTTATAAAAGAGTCTGTAATCGGGCTAACCCCAGGATGTTATTCACAGATCGTAAAATTGATAGATGAATAGATTTATGGCAGAAATGACGCAAGAAGAAATGGTTCAGGAAGTGCTGGACCGTGTACTCCAGTCCTCTATCGGTGTGGAGGATCTGGAAACCGTCACCTCGCTGAGCGGTGTGAAATCACTTCCCGGTGAGAAGGACGGGAAAATGGTGAACGTCCCCCTGGAACTGATAGGTAAGCCTGCGAGCGATGCCGCCGCCCGAGCCGAGGCTGCCGCCAAGAAAGCGGAAGGAGCCGTAGCCGGGCTGGAGGAAAAGACCCAGGCCGCCACGGAAGCCGCAACCAAGGCCAACGAAGCGGCAGCCAAGGCAGAAAATGCCGCTGCCAAGGTGGAACAGACTACGGCAGCAGCCGTCGGCGGAGCTACCGCACGCTTTTCCTCATGGATGGAAACAGGCAATGTCTTGCCTGACAAGAGTACCAAGCCGGGCGGCAACGTGGTGTATGTGGCCGGTGCCGGGAAATTTGCCTACCACATGGACTCCACCCTGTACGGGGACTGGGACGTGGCGGGAGTACCCCCTGCCGGCATGTTCATGAATGCGGACCGGACAGCCATCCTGCCGGACAAGCTTTACCTGCTGGGCGATGCCATATATACCGGCACGGGAGGCGCTCTGAAACTTTTGGCCTACCGGCATGAGGTGATGAGCGAGGAAGCCTATGAGGCACTGCAGGACAAGGATGCGAATACGCTGTATCTGATTTATGAGGAGGAGTGACGATGATAACCATAGGCGGTAAGGAAATAACGGCTGCGTATGTGGGAAAACGTGCCCTGTCGGCTGTCTATGCCGGGGCAAGGCTGGTATGGTCCGCAATCAGCAGCTGTTTCGGACTTGGATACTGGAAAGGCGACGAGCCGTGGAACGGGTCGGACGCATGGAACGGTAGCAGTAAAACTGATAAATGAATGATTATTATAAAAGGACAGTATTATGGCAAAAAGGAAAATAAGCGGAATCATCAATGCGACTGAACATCCGATGAATCTTGAAACACCATGGAACCAGAAACAGCCGGACGGCACCTATCATGCCTATGCCGGGGACGATGTAGAAGCGTTTCTGAAGAAAGAGCTGTCAAACCGTACCCCAACCGAGGAACTGGTGAGCGGCGAGACGAAGCCCCCTACATCCGGAACGGTGTTTGATGCAATGGTGGGTACGGTGACGGACGTGGATGTGCAGGACAGTGAGGACGGCACCCAGTATGTGATGACCGTCAAGCAGAAGGATAACCAGGGCGGCGAGAGCTCGAAGGAAGTGCGCTTTTCCAAGTACACGGATGACGACAAGGTGGTGGTGAACATCGACCTGACAGACAGCGGCGGCGCGGGACTTCCCTCCCAGCAGTACCTGGCACTGGGAAGCGGCTTTGTGGTGAAATACTCCGTGGGCGTGGGTACTGCCGGTGGCGGTACGGTGGACGGCTACAGCGACCTGAAAGCCCGCGTGATTGTGAAACGCGGTTCGACCGTGATCAGTGAGTTCCAGGATGCGGAATTTGTGGGTGTGACAGCCGGACAGAGCTACACCTTTGACGCATCGCCCTACCTGAAGGATGCCACCGCCTATACCGTGCAGGTGGAGGCGCAGGCTACCTACCAGGGCGGCACGCTAATTAAGACAGCCACGGCCAAGGTGACCATGGTGGCCATGACGCTGGAGACGACCTACTCGGTGGGCAACGGGCTGGCCGACGGCGGATACCGGAACGACGTGAACATCCCCTTTACGGCCAAGGGTACGAGCGGCGAGAAGAACATCTACTACCGTGTGAACGGCAGCCAGGCTTTTACCCTCGGTCTTTCTGCCGGCAGCGGGGTGCAGCAGAAGAACGTGACCATCCCCCTGACGCAGATGCAGGAAGGTACGAACGTGGTGGAAGCCTACGCACAGCATGAGAACTCCGGTGTGGTGAGCCGGGTGCATTACATTACGCTACTGAAGGCAGGCGGCGGTGTGACGGCCTATGCCGGCATGATGTTCAGCCACCGGGCTGCGGGATTCCAGCTCGACTGGAAACGCCCGGTGCTGGAGGCAGAGCAATTTACGGCATGGAGCTTTTCGTATGCCGGCTATGACCGCGATGCGTACACGGCCCGCGTGAAAGTAACGAATCAGGGCAGTGTGGTGAAGGAAGACCTGCTGCAGCGCGGCGAGACCGGCAGCTACGGGCGGACGAACGTAAATGTGGAACCGCTGGACTACCGCGTGTCGTGCGGTGATGCCGTGCTTGAGGTGAAGGTGAACACGACATCGCACCCCGACATTGAAGCTACGCTGGCACCGGATGCCGTGTGTACGTTTGATGCCTTCGGGCGCAGCAACACGGAAAACAACCCGGCAAGCTGGGTGAGCGGTGACAAGCGGATGGAGTTCCGGGACGTGCTGTGGAGCGTGAACGAATACGGGGCAGGTAGCGGCTGGCACAAGGACCGCCTGCTGCTGGCCGGCGGTGCTGGCATGACCCTGACCGCCGACGGCGGTTATCGTCCCTTCAACGAGGCGGACAAACCCGAGGGATTTGCCATCCGTGACGTGGGCATGACGCTGGAGATAGAATACAGTACGGCCAACGTGACGGACACGAATGCCGAGCTGATCACCTGCCTGGGGCAGCTGGACAACGGCAACCGGTACGGGCTGATTGTGACCCCGGAAGAGGCCAAGTTCCTGACCGGTGTGGTGACCGAGGCGATGGATGCCGGACAGGTGCTGCGCTATGAGGACTCGGTGGGTACGAAGTTCCAGCCGGGCACGAACATCCGCATTACCTATGTGTTCTACCCGAACGTGCAAACGAACGAACAGCGCACGCTGATCGGCTTCTATGTGAACGGTGAGGAAAGTGCCGCCTCGAAGTGGCTGGACAAGGTGAACTTCAACATCCAGAGCCAGCTGGAGTTCAAGTCAACGGGTGCGGACCTGAACGTGAAGAGCGTGCGCATCTACAACAAGGCGCTGACCTCGGACGAGGTGCTGAACAACTATATCGTGGACCGCAACCACCTGGAAGATGCCGACGGGGAACCGGGCGTGCGCTCTCTGGATGAGGACAACCGCGTGCTGAACGAGGGGGACACGGTGAGCATGGAGAAGCTGATGGGACTGATGAAGAAGCGCCGGAACTCGATCCTGGTACTGATAGGTACGGGCAGCGTGGGCAGTGAGGTGCCGAGCGAGAGCGACACGCTGAACGTGATGGATGCGCTGGCCCAGCTGAACAACAAGAAGGCCAACAAGCTGTGCCGGGAAGTGAGATTCTACAACGGCGAGAACCGGGCGCTGGACTGGATAGCCCGTGACATTTATCTGCGTATTCAGGGTACCAGCTCGGTGAACTATGCCCGCAAGAACCTGCGCTTCTACTTCCAGAAGACAGCCAGCGGATATACGGCACGGATGACCTACGGCGAGATAGACGGCAACGGGCAGCAGAGCAACCCGACAGCTACAGAGGGCAAGAAGAACCTGTTCCGGCTGCGGGGCAACTCGGTGGGCGCAAAACTTGCCTGTGCGAAATGTGACTTTTCAGACTCCTCCATGACGACCAACACGGGCGGTGCGAAGTTCATTCATGACGGCATGAAGGAAATGGGCATTCTGACCCCTGCCCAACAGTATGCCGCCGACCATGCAGATACGTGCAAGGAAGATATACGCTCGGCCATTGACGGCTTGCCCTGTGACCTGTTTGTGGCCAAGAGTGTGGACGAGGACCTGACCTATTACGGCCAGTATAACATGAACAACGAGAAGTCCGACTCCTATCCGATATTCGGCCAGGACAAGACTATCGGCGGCGAGCAGTGGGGAACCGGCGACACCCTGAACTACCTGCAGGCGAACGGCGACCAGCCGAAGGAATACCTGCCCATCTGCATCGAGACGCTGAACAACTCGAATGACCTGTGCCTGTTCCGCTGGCTACCGTCCACGGAGCCCGACCATACGGACTTCATGGATTTCAACTTTGACGGCGGTTTCGAATTCAACCATCCGAAAGACGTGTTCTGGAACGATGGCGGTGGGGATGCCGAAGAAGAACCGAACATCAAGGAACACTTGGGCACCGGTGACAAGTATGACAAGATGTACAAGGCCCTGGACCGCATGATGAGTTTCCTTTACAGATGTGTGAAGGAAACGCCTGCAGGCAAGGGCATGACCTATAACAAGGAGTCGCACACGTTTGACGGGGTGGACTATGAGGATGACGGAAACAAGTTCCCGACCGCGAAATGGGTGAGCCCGACCTTCAGGAAGGAAGCCGGGAAGTATTTCAACCTGCCCAACCTGGCTGCCTACTACCTGTATGTACAGTTCAACCTGGGCGTGGACCAGCTGGCAAAAAACATGCTGGTGCGGACGTGGGACGGCGTGATGTGGTGGATAACCTATTACGATGGTGACTGCCAGCTGGGTTCGGACAACAAGTCGTTCCTGACCGGGAAGTATGACGACAACCGGCAGACGAAGCGCGACGGGGCCTATGTGATGCAGGGGCACAACAGCTGGCTGTGGAACCTGATACTGGGCAACATGGGCAATCTGCTGGAGGAAGTGATGACCAAGGGCGTGAACGGCGGTACCAGCTTCATGAGTGCCTTCAGTATCCAGAAAGCCATTGACCACTTCGATACCGAGCAGATGAAGAAGTGGTGCTCGCGCCTGTATAACAAGTCCGGCATATTCAAGTATGTGTATCCGTTCCTGAACGAAATGCCGGTGGGTGCGGACGGTGCGAAACAGACCTATCCGCAGATCTACGGTCTGAAGGGTTCGCTGAAAGCGCACCGGAACTATTTCATTCAGCGCCGGTACGACCTGAAGCAGGTGGAGTACGGCTATGTATCTACGCTGGGTGCCCAGTTCTACCAGAGTACGGCATCGCTGGACAAGGCTTATAAACTGAAACCGATGCAGTACCGGCTGACCATCCCTTACCGTGTGCAATTGTCCACCAGCAATGGCGTACAGGCTGACAGCGGTGTGGTGGACGCGGACGTGCTCCACTCCCTGCAGCTGACCCGTGCCTTCGGTGAGAACGACCCGCTGAAGATAGTGGGTGCGGGCAAAATCAAGGAATTGGTGTGGCATGAGGATGCGTTCGCCATCGGCTTCAACTTCGGTCTGCTGACCTCGTTGGTCAAACTGGACATGAGCGTGGAGAAAGCCAGCGGGTACCGGAACGGCTCGTTCATGGCCTCGACCAACGGGATGCTGCTTCTGGAAGAAGTGAACATGCGGAATAACCTGCTGGCCCGGAACGGGGACAACGGAAACGTGGCCACCCTGGATTTGAGCTGGCAGGGGCGGCTGAAGAAACTGGACGTAAGAGGTACGGGACTGACCCGCGTGAAGCTGGCTACCGGTGCGCCCGTTGTGCAGTTATGCCTGCCGGACACGATTGAGGAACTGTTCCTGGAGTATCTGACCAAGCTGCAGGACAGCGGATTGATACTGGAAGGCATCAACAACGTGCGGGGCTACCGCTACACCAACTGCCCCGGCATCGACGGGTTTGCCATGCTGGAACGCCTGCACCAGGCCAAACTGAACGGCAGCGGCAAGCTGGAGCGCTTTGTGCTGGAGATAGACCGGGAAGACGACGGAAGCCTGCTGAAGAAGTATTTTGACTACGGAACGTACACGCAGACGGGTGCCGTGGATGACAGGCATTCGGGACTGAGGGGCAAGCTGACCCTGACGAAGTATCTGGCTGATGAGGAATTGGAGAAGTATGCCGCCCGTTATCCGGAACTGACCATCAAGCAGCCGCCCTATACGATGATTGAGTTTGACGACAGTGTGGCCGACGATGCCAACATTTCGAACCTGGACAACAAGACGGGGTACAAATACGGAAATACGTACAAAATGAGCGGGCATGTGAATGCCATCCTGTCCAAGCGCCACCGCGTACTGGCCAAGGTGACCAAGATGCCAACGAGCCGGAAGGTGGAGATAGCCGGGCAGCAGGTGGAAGTGAACAACCCGGACGGGGAGATGACCTATTTCCCCCTGCATGACGAAAGCTCGAACTTCTATGCCGATGCGGAGGATATGAACGACTGTACGGTGGCGAAGCTGGACGGCAGCGAGGGAGACTGGATGATGTATGAACCGTTCTACTGGAGCAAGGGTATCAACGATTATTTGAACAACAAGAAGTATGCCTGCTACAGCAGTTATCCGGAGGACGAAATGCCCCCGATTCCGGAGGCGACAGTACTGACGCTGGATGCCATCAAGGAAACGCAGGGCGGCTGGCTGGGTGAACGCAAGATCATGAGCGGAAAGCCCACGCTGAAGGAATCCTATACGACGGACAAGGCCTATTCGGTATGTAAGGTGGACGTAGCCGGTTACAAGCGCGTGCGCTTCCCGAGCGTTCCAGGAACGGGGCTTATCGGCAGTGTGTTTGTGGATGATGCAGGAAACATCCTGAAGAGTATCGTGGTGCCGACCATCGGCTTGAAGTTTGAGGCCGGCATGTATCTGATAGCAGACGTTCCGGAGCGTGCGACCGCTCTGCATTTCTCCATTCTGAACACGGCTGAGTTTGACTGCGTGGTACTGAGCAACAGCGACAAGATAGAGGACATGGAACCGGATTGGGTGCCCAATGAGGAGCATCTGTGTGCCGTTGTGGGCAGTTCTGTAGTGGGCAGCAAGTTGCGCGCCTGCATAACCGGCGGCTCGACCACTGCCAGCATGACGTGGACGGACTTCCACTATTACAGCCAGCAGCGTGGCATGCAGCAGATAGACTCGCTGATGCACAGCCGCATCGCGAATCTGAGCTATGCACGGTACGGGCGCAGGGACATGCAGGAACAGTGCGGTGCCGGACAGCATACCAACAACCGAACAACAGGCGGAACGGCAGAGCATGGGATGACAGACACCATAGGCTACGATGAAGCGTATGCCATCAACAACAAAATTACGAATTCGCTGGTTGACGACCTGGTGCACCAGTTTGCCTGGTATAAGAGCCGGGACGAATACGGGCAGGCGACCGTGGTGCAGGTGAACAATATCTGCTGCCTGGGCTATGAGGACATCTACGGCAACAAGTATGACATGATGGACGGCGTGGATCTGCCGAACAACAGCGGCAACGTGGGCAAATGGCGCATCTGGATGCCGGACGGCACGGTGCGCTGGGTGCAGGGCAAAACGGCCAGTGACCAATGGATAACAGGCGTGGCACACGGCAAGTATATGGACATGGTTCCGGTGGGTAATCTGAACGGATCTTCTTCTACCTACTATTCCGATAAGTATTGGATAAGCACCGCCACAGTCCGTGTGGTCTATCGCGGGTGCAACGATGCGAATGCGAATGGCGGTGTGTCGTATGCGAATGCGAATAACGATGCTTCGAATACGTATGCGAATATCGGCTCGCGTCTGGCCTTCCGCGGCAAAATCGTCCGGGCGCAAAGCGTGGCAGCGTATAAGGCGATACGCGAGGTGGCGTAAGCGCAAAAAAGCGTGGAGCGAAGCGACTAAAACGAAAGAACGGGATTCGGATGGTTTCCGAATTCCGTTTAAAAGGTATTCAAATACCGGCGAAGCCGGCCGAATTTTTTAAGAATTAAAGACATCATCATTATGGGAACAGTTATTGATTTTTTGAGAGAGAGTAACCGATGCAAGCATCTGTTAGGCGGATTCCTTGTAGGTTTGTTGGCAATAAATCCAGGCGTATCACTGTATGCAAGCGTTGTTGCGGCTTCATGCTTGGAACTGAAGGACAAGCAGCATGGAGGCTGTTGGGACTGGATAGATTGGGGATTAACCGTGTTTGGCGGTGCTTTTGCTGCTCTGTTATGGTTATTCTTCTGAGCATTATAGATTTCTTTTGCCTTGAAATAAGTACCTTTGTAATTGGTAGAGCTTCCCGATAGTCCGTGTGGTCTATCGCGGGTACAACAATGCGAATGCGAATGGCGGTGTGTCGAATGCGAATGCGAATAACGATGCTTCGAATACGAATGCGAATATCGGCTCGCGTCTGGAAATCTAACAAATCGGCGTACAGCAGCGGGGACGTGTCCCCGAAGCGGTGCCGAGGGGAGCAAGCCACAGCAACAGCACCAGAAAAGGTGGAAAGCTGAAAAATCACGCGTCGGGTGGAGTTTGGTAGGCTGTTATCAGTTCGAAGAAGTCAGACCCGGGGAAAGGAAGGCCCTCATCTTCCATGTTTATTAACCAATAGCTTATGCGCAGGGAAGGATATATTATCGAGGAAATCATCGAATACTCCAATATGTCGGAGGCATTCGATTCGGTACTTCGCGGAACCGATCGTAAGAGGTCAAGGCAGGGACGATTCCTGCTTGCCCATAGGGAGAAGATTATCGCCGAACTGACGGCTTCCATTGCGGACGGCTCATTCCGGCTGGGCGGCTACCATGAGAGGGAAATTGAAGAATACGGTAAAAAACGTATTTTGCAGATCCTGTCCATGAAAGACCGCATCGCTGTGTTTGCCATCATGAATGTGGTGGACCGCCACCTGCAAAAACGTTATATCCGGACAACCGGTGCAAGCATCAAAAGGCGCGGTACTCATGACCTGATGAACTGCATACGTACCGATTTGCAAAAAGATCCGGAAGGCACGCTTTACGCATACAAATTTGACATCCGGAGGTTTTACGACAATGCGCGGCAGGACTTTGTTATATGGTGCTTCCGGAGGGTGTTCAAGGACAAAAGGCTGTTGGTCTTGTTGGAGCGGTTTGTTAAGCTGCTGCCGGAAGGTATCAGTTTCGGACTGCGCAGTTCACAAGGGGCAGGAAATCTGCTTCTGTCTGTATTTTTAGACCACTATCTGAAGGATAAGTACGGGGTTCGTTATTACTATCGCTATTGCGATGACGGACTGGTACTCGGTAAAACGAAAGCGGAATTGTGGAAGATTCGTGATGCTGTTCACGGGCAAATGGGAAAAATAGATTTGGAAATAAAGCCGAATGAACGGGTGTTCCCTGTAGAAGAAGGCATTGATTTCCTTGGCTATGTTATCCGTCCCGACTATGTAAGATTGCGGAAACGCATCAAACAGAGGTTTGCCCGGAAGATGCACGAGGTAAAATCGAGAAAAAGACGGCGGGAACTGATTGCCAGTTTCTACGGCATGACGAAGCACGCCGACTGTAATAAGTTGTTTAAAAAATTAACAGGCAAAGAAATGAGAAGTTTTAAAGACTTGAATGTCGCTTACAAGCCGGAAGACGGTAAAAAGCGATTCCCCGGAGTGGTGGTAAGCATCCGGGAACTGGTAAACTTACCCATTGTAGTGAAGGACTTTGAGACCGGTATCAAAACCGAGCAGGGAGAAGACCGCTGTATTGTGGCCATCGAAGTGAACGGCGAGGCAAAGAAGTTCTTCACCAACAGCGAGGAAATGAAGAATATTCTCGCACAAGTAAAGGAAATGCCGGATGGTTTCCCGTTTGAAACGACCATCAAGACAGAGACATTCGGCAAAGGTAGAACCAAATACGTGTTTACATGAGAAGAGTTGAAGGAAGTTCCGGGGTTTCGCTGATGGAATGCACGAACCCGGTTAAAGACAAATGGCGCATCCGATGGGATGTGCAGGAAAAAGAGAACGGCTCTGCCTCCTACATGGAAGAGGAGTTCGGGCATAAGCCTACTGATGAGGAAATCCGCACATTGGTTATGTCCTGGTATAACAGCCAGACTGATGCAGCTATCCTATCCGGATTCGCCTATAATGGTGCCCCTGTATGGCTTTCCACGGAGAACCAGTACAACTATAAGGCAGCATACGATCTGGCTGTTCAGACGGGCGGAGAAACCCTACCGGTCACATTCAAGTTTGGTTCGGATGAACAGCCCGAATACCATACTTTTAGTCGGTTAGATGAGTTGAAAGACTTCTATACGAAAGCGGTAAGGTATATCCAGAAGGTTCTGGCTGAAGGCTGGGAAAAAAAGGATAAGTTCAATTTGGAATTATATCGGATTGAGTGATTGACAATCCCTTCGGGGGAGGGATAAAAAAAGCCCCCGGCCTGTTAATATAGACGCCAATCATTTATTAACACAAAACGCCACGAGAGTGCGCGACCGGGGGCAATGCCCTCTGCCGCACTCTCGTGGCGTTTTTACGCATTAAATAAATGATTGGCATTGCAAAAGTACAAAAATGATTGGATATGACATTGTTTGAAGCACTTAAATTTAACAGAGAACCGCTTGAAATGCTTATAAGTTTGGGCGGCAAGCAGGATGACCTTCGATTCATAGACTTATATACGGAGTATGAGGTCATGAAAAAACAAGGTGAAAAGACCACTTATGCAGTGGCGTTTTTGGCAAATAAATATTCGGTAAGCGAACGTAAGGTGTATGATGTTATCAAACGGTTTGGAAAGCACTGCACGCTCGGTGCAGTGTGATTGATGTGCCGGGGATGTCTTGTGTTGTCCGGTAGAGCTACCTTTGTACAACCAAAAATAAAGCTCATGAATAAGTATTACCAGACATTAGACAAGATACTCCAAACGGGCAAAATCCAGACCAATAGGAAAGGCCGTATCAAGTATCTATTAAACGAAAGGCTCATGCTGACCCCCGCTGATTTACTTGACATATTTGAAAGCCACGGGATAGCCAGGAAAAAGCTGAAAGAGGAATTGAAACTGTTTATGCAAGGAGTCCGGGATGTGGAAAAATACAAAGAGGCAGGGATTACCTGGTGGGATTATTGCGGCCATACCCTTGTAAACAGCTATCCAACTTACTTTGAAAAGCTTCCACCCCTCATAACCAGGATTAACCGGGAAAAGCGCAACAGCAAGAATTATGTCCTGTTTCTTGGAGAAACCGGGGTGGAAAGCAACCAGGCACCCTGCCTGAGCCTTGTGCAGTTCCAAATTGATGAGGGAGAACTGGTGCTATCTGCATATCAGCGTAGTTCTGATGCGAACCTTGGGCTTCCGGCTGATATTTATCATCTTTATCTGATGGCAAGGCAGGTGGAGCTTCCCCTGAAGTCCATAACCCTTGACCTTGGAAATGTGCATATATATGAAAATAACATTGACCGGACTCTGGAACTGTTATCCGGAGTTGAAAACATTAAATTTGACTTGAACGTATGAAGAATATGAATTTATCTGCACCACTGCCATTTGTAGGCCAAAAAAGAATGTTTGCTAAAGAGTTTATTAAAGTTTTGGAACAGTTCCCTGAAGATACCGTGTTTGTGGACTTGTTTGGCGGTTCCGGACTTCTTTCGCATATAGCCAAAAGAAGCAAGCCCGATGCTACTGTTGTCTACAATGATTTCGACAACTACCGGTTCAGACTGAAAAATATCCCACAGACAAATAAACTGCTTGCCGATATTAGGGAGCTGGTGGGTAATTCGATACCCAAACATAAACCAATTAAAGGGGAACTTAGAGAACGCATTTTTAAACGTATCGAGGAAGAAGAACTAAATGTTGGGTACGTGGATTTTATAACCTTATCATCCTCACTAATGTTCTCCATGAAGTATAAATTGTCTGTAGCCGAAATGCGCAAGGAAGTCCTTTATAACAACATTCGCAAGACCGGTTATCCGGAGTCTTCTGACTACTTAAAAGGGCTTGAAATTGTATCATGCGACTACAAAGCAGTATTCAACCAATATAAGGATGTTCCCGGAGTCGTCTTTTTAATTGATCCGCCTTATCTTTCCACTGATGTTGGTACGTACAATATGTATTGGCGCTTGTCTGATTATTTGGATGTTTTAAAGATACTCGAAAAGCATTCCTTCGTTTATTTCACATCCAATAAATCCTCCATACTTGAACTGTGTGAATGGATTGGAGCAAACAGAACCATTGGCAATCCTTTTGAGGGTTGTACAAAAAAGGAATTCAATGCCCACATGAATTATTCTGCCGAATATACAGACATGATGCTGTATAAAAAACAGGAAAAATTAGTTCATAAAACAGCTGCTTAGCACTGAACAAAGATACAATTTTTCAAGCAGAAGGCCAAATTTTGAGCCTTATTTTAATGCCGTTATAAAGCCATTTTTTATGAAATTATAAAGCCGAAACAGAGGTCATTACAAAACTTTTGTTTCGGCTTTTTGAGTGTTGCGCGCTTTCCTTTTTTGAACGCTTCGTTTTGTCCCTTTTCCTGAAAATCGAACGCTTCGTTTCGGATTCTGCGGAAATTTGGATTTGCGGATTATATACAGTAGGACTGCTCGTTGCACTTGTATTTCTAGGCAGAATACGGGCACGCTCAGCACATTTCTTCTGCAAACGCGCTTCCAACTGGGCATAAAAGATGCTACGAGGTTGCACATGATTATTCGATTCCGCCCATTCACCGTCGCCGGAGAATTGTGCCCAACACCCATACGCGCGGTTTTTCGCATCTTTTGCCGGAGTATAACACTCTATCTCAGCGGCTGTACATTGCCAGAACAAACTATTCGCCGTATTCCAACCTGCTCCATTCTTATCTTGTCCCAGATTCTTAAATGTAAGATTATGACCGTCGATATTAACCACATCAAACAGCAATCCGCACGCCCAAGAATCAATAGATCCGCTGAATCCCAACGATTCATACGAATCGCATTGCACAAAGGCATTGGGCCCGGCAGCACAATATCCGGCAGCAAAGTCATGAATGCCCTGCTCAGAATAACAACGCTGAAACAAAGTCTGCTGTCCCAATGTATGGAAAGTACAACGGCGCATTCCTCCTATTTCAGATACCGGTTCCCGGGAAATACAGTCCTCAACCGTAATTCTTGATCCGGTGCGCTGGACAATAACCGCACTACCTGAAAAATGTCTGAAACTCACTTGTCTCACCCAACAGTTCTCCGCCTCTCCGATAGAAATACCTGTCCAGCAATGGTCTTCATCTTTGGAATAACGCCTGTCATAATCGGAAACCAATGTCATATTTTCAATTCCACACTCCTGAATGCGACCGTTCCATTGATAAAGAATGAGAGAAGAAGCCCCATATTGAGTATCCAATGCTACCGTCAATGGTGCATCCAGAGTGATCTGATTACCGTTTACTTCGCTGATTGTCCGATCCCATGTCAGGTCCATATCACCCGCCTTCCATCCTAAAGCACCGATACCTCCTCCAAAGATATCACACCCTAAAGCGGTAATCCACTCCTTACCGGAAGGGCGAGTCACCATTATCCGATCTCCTTTCTTTAAAGAAGTGCCCGAGGCAACTTGTAATGTCCTTTCATTCACAGGGACATAAGCTGAAAGAACCTGCAAGGTATCTTTTGCATTCAAATTATCTATTCCTTCCATATAAATAAGTGCTCCTCTGTCTACACCTTTCTTTAGCAGAATAGTTTTTTCTCTATCCATACCACGCAGAACAATGCCGGACGCGGAAATACGAAGTTCCCCGGATAAGCTGAATTCTCCACGATCCAGCAATACGGCTCCACGGAAACCGGAAGTATTGGGAGTCAATGACGCTACATAGTCAATGGCACGCTGGATTCGCGCAGTATTATCACCCGCCTTCCAGGGTACAAACACTGCATTGCCAACAGAAGGAATATCCTGCCCAGAAGCATGGTAGCCGCAATAGGAGAAATCAAGTATCCGGTTTCCCCGTTCATCATTCAAGTAAGTAATTCCTTCATTCTTAACCTGTAAAGCAAAGGTTTGCGCATATCCCTGCACAAACCCTATACTCAATAATCCCAGAAGGATTGTTCTCAATTGCATATTCATTACAATAAACTTTATTTTCTACACATACTTTTATAGCAGACTTTTCCGTTTGGATAATGTATCGTAGTTGTTCTTCAAATCCGTCCAGTCCACTTTCTTCTTCGTATCCATACCGTTGACGTATTTCTCAATATTAGTGTAACCATCTCCATTGCAATCCTTCACGGCATCACTCGGATCATTCGGGTTCAATCCGTTAGCTATTTCCCACGCATCGGGCATACCGTCACCATCGGAGTCTACAATAGGCTCTCCTTTGTACTCGGGCAATCCGCCTACCTGACGGATGTCCGTAATGATACCTTGTTTATAAGAGTCTGCAGGCAAACGTCTTTTCACATAAGGAGAAATGAACTCCGGAGCGTCTTTCACATAAATGGCTTTCCCAGTCTTCACTGTTTTGATAACTCTCGTATCAACAGCATCCCGTTTCGGAAAAGTCGCTCCCACATTACTTAACACGAAATTATAAGCCTTTTGAGCATCCATTATAGTTACAGGAGATGTTTTGAAAGGCTCATCTACCCTTATCTGCGGAATAAATTTTCCGGCATCCACTTCATTGGCTAGTTGTACACCACCATCCCAGTTGTCTTTTGTAACCTTTGCATTTCCATGGACGATATTTCCATTTACATAAGCCTTACCAAAGGACATCGGCTGGCTTTTGTCACGTCCGGCTTCCGGCTTCAGAATACGATAAGATATTGGTTTATCCAATGGTGTGATAGGTCCGGGCTTGAAATAGTTATTTATAATGTTATAGAAACTCTTATTATCACCACCGTCAATGGAGCGATTCCACCAGTTGAAAACAACATTATTGACAAAGTTAAAGTCTCCGTCCATACCTACCGAGCTGTTACGACTGATATTTGAAGCAAAAAGATTCCGGCAAAACATACTGTTATGCCCACCGATTGTAGCCCCGAAAGCATGATTGTAGGCATCCAATGCTTCCGAAAATATTGAATTCTGAATAGTGATATTTACAGTCGGCAATTTCAGTCCATGTCCATCCGCTCCCCGGTTATACACATGGCGGTAGATAGACATATTCTCATCCAATCCCCAACTGGCCGAACAGTGGTCTATAATGATATTCCCTACAGCATTTCCTCCCAACGCGTCATCACGGAAAGCTACATCCTGCGCACCACGGCGGAAGCGCATATGCCTGATTATGACATCATGCGTATCAACCAGAAAAGAATGTCCGGTAACACAGATACCATCTCCCGGAGCGGTCTGTCCGGCAATTGTGACATAAGGAGCACGCAGGCTGATAGGTGCCTTCAAACGGATAACTCCGGAAACATTAAACACAATGACACGAGCACCTCCTGTTTCACAAGCCTCACGCAAAGTTCCGGGCCCTGAGTCTTCCAAAGAAGTAACCACAATCACTTTGCCACCACGCCCACCGGGAGTATACATGCCTCCGCCTTCCGCACCGGGAAAAGCCGGAATATTACTTTTCACCAAATCTTCCGGTTTGGAAGCCCACGGCTTATAAGGACGTCCTTTTTGTGCTTCTTCCATAACAACCGGAAGGGCTTTCTTCCATGCCGCATCTGATTTCCGGTCGAACTCCGCTTCTTGTTTTGCCGCTCTCGCTTTCACCGAGTCGGGAATGACAGGATACTGTGCTGCCACCGGTAATACGCACGTAGCCAGCATCCATACTGATAATACTTTCTTAATGTTGTTCATTCTTTCGAATCTTAATAGGTTTTCTAAGAAGACGGTTAAGAAAACATTTTGTAATCGGTTATTTCTCTCCTTTCCGCCATTCACTCATATATTCGCGGGGAGTCTGGTTATATTTCTTCCGGAAGCACTTGCTATAATAGCCCGAGTCTTTAAATCCGACGGCAAAGGCAATCTCCGAGATACTCAAGTCTGTGTTCTTAATCAATTCGACAGACTTATTCAAACGAATCTCTTTAACCAGGTCGACAGGTGCCAGTCCGGTAAGGCTCTTCAATTTCTTAAAGAATGCCGAACGGCTTAATCCTATTCCAGAAGCTATAGTATCGATATTAAAATCGCTGTCGTCCATGTTCTCCTCAATCACCTGATGTATTTTTTCAAGGAACTGCACATCCTTCTTCACAAGATATTGCTCATAACTATCTTCCTCCGTTGTTTTCTGATTCTCCATTTGCAGGCGAATCCGTTCCCGGAAGAGCAGCCGCTCAGATAGCAACTGATCAATGCGTGCCAACAGATATTCCTTGCTAAAAGGCTTCGTTATGTAAGCATTGGCTCCCAAAGTGATTGCTTTCGTCTTGGCGCCTTCATCATTCTTTGCGGTCAGGATGATAACCGGAATATGACTGATCTGGAAATCTTTACGAATAGACTGCAACATCTCCAAACCATCCATTTCAGGCATCATCTGGTCGGTGACCACGATATCGGGATGATACAGGTGGACTTTCTTTAATCCCTCTACTCCATTATTGGCTATATGAATATTAAACTTGTCTTCTAATTGCAGTTTTATCAGCTGACAGAGGTCTTTATTGTCTTCCACCAATAAAAGATTCGGCAAAGAAGCATCTATTTCCGTCTGTTCTTCGGAATCTTCTTCTGCCATGATATCAGTAGAAGACACATCTCCGGCAGGAGCTGTTTCAGTGTCACTGACATAAAAATCGACTTCCGAAATGCGATAATGTTCCTTTCCGAGCAATAGTTCTACAATAAACACGGTTCCCTTTCCTTCAGGGCTTTCAGCACGAATCACTCCATGATGCAGATTCACGATTTCTTTGGAAAGTGCCAGCCCGATACCCGTGCCCTGATAATACGAGTTTTTGGCATTCTCTCCTTGCGAGAAGCGTTCAAAAATCTCGGTCAGCTTATTCTGGGGGATTCCGATCCCGTTATCTTCCACTCTCAGGAAACAGTGTTCCCCATCTTCTGTCAGTCCGGCAACTACATGGATGCTGCCACCGGAAGGGGTAAACTTGAAGGCATTGGATATGATGTTCCGAATAACAATACTCAGCTTCTCCTTATCCGCCCATATCATAATAGCCGCATCCGGTAACTGGAAAGTAAAGCTAACTTCATTTTCTTCGGAAAGAACACGGAATTCCTTTTGGAAAGAGACTACCAACTCATTAAAATCAATCAACGACACATGCAAACGCATCTTTCCATTCTGTATTTTCCGGAAATCAAGTATCTGATTGACAAGTTGTAACATCTGGTTAGTGTTCTTCTCCATTAGTTCCACATATTGCACACCTTTTGGTGAAAGTGTCTCATGCTCTCTCAATTCCTGTATCGGACCTTTTATTAAAGTCAGAGGAGTACGTAGTTCATGAGAAATATTTGTAAAGAACTTGATCTTCATTTCCGAAACCTTCTGTTCGATGTAGATGTCATTCTTCATTTTAATCATAAAGAAAGCCAGACGCAAACTGAAATAAAGGGCTATAATACCCAAGACTACATAAATCACAATAGCCCACCAACTTAACCACCAGGGCGGAAGAATAGTGATGGCCAATGTACGATTGGAAACGAGCTCCGGATTGGCTTCATCTATTGTTTCCACCCGGAAAGTATAGGATCCAGGCGGCACATTCGTGTAAGAAGCAATACGGTTTTTACCATTGTAATGCCACTCCTTTTCGTATCCTTCAAGGATATATCGATAAAACACACGATTGGGATTATAGAAGTTCAACGCAGCAAATTCAATGGTAAACATAGACTGATTATACTTTAACCTGATTGCATCGGCAAATGTAATCGATTCTTTCAATACAGGATCTTCATGAAAACTACGCAAATCACGATTGGAGATTTTGAAGTCGACTATGCGCGTATCATAGTTCATATTCTGCGTTTCCAGTTTATTAGGTGAAAATGTGAGAATACCTTGCCTGGAACCAAGCCATAAGTCACCGCTCAAAGTACGGAGCGCGCTGCTTTCTTCCAACTCAACATTCAGGAATCCATCGTACCTGTCGTAATTACGGAACTGTTCGGTGTCTTTATTGAAACAAGACAATCCTATTTCTGTAGTAAACCAGAGATTTCCGTCTTTATCTTCTACTATTGATTTTACGACATCATTATTCATACCTTCACGGATGCCGTAAGATTTAAAGACAGGTACCCGCCTTTCTTTATCATAGTGTACCAGTTTATTCAATCCTCCCCCAAATACGCTTACCCAGATTTGTGATTCGGAATCTTTGTACAATACATAAATATCATTGTCAGCAACATTCGAACGTTCACTCACCTGGCGGTAAGTTTCAAATTGAATCTCTTCGGGATTGGTAAAATGACCATCAAAAGACATCAGACCATCCATTGTTCCTACCCAGATACGTCCGTCATTATCCTCCGTCATTGTACGCACTTCCATATAAAGCCCATAAAGCGGATATTGCTTCAAACCATTATACTTATGCTTGAAGGCAATTGTCCCGTTCGCTTCACTGATCAGATTCAGACCACCACCTAACAAACCAACCCAAATACGCCCCTGGCTATCCTGATAAGTGAAATACACATCATTACTACTGATTGAATTCGGATTCTTAGGATCATTTTTATAACGTACGAAGCGTAACCCTTGAGGAGAATTCATATCCGGTTCAGCCTTCACAAGACCATTGCCTTTGGTAGAGAACCAAAGATTCCCATCTTTATCTTCCATGATATGATATACAGCTCCCACCAGATAATTCTTTTCCGAGAAAACCTGCTTTACCTGTCCGTTACTATCAAGGCGATAAAGGGCCTGCCAACGGGTTCCTGCCCAGATATCGCCATTCTTTGCCTGATACAGAGCGCGTATCCCCTGATTCCAGGAATTAGGTTTTTCATCACCAACCGGCACCGGTGACACTTCTTTAAGTACTTGGAACTGCTTCTTGGGAAAGTTAACCCTGTACACCCCATTATCTGTAGAAGCCAACCAGAGAATCTCGTCTTTGTCCAGCAATAGATGAAAAAACAGTTGTCCGGGAGCATCATCAACGAAAGGCTTTGATTGATTCAGACGAACCATCTCCAGTTTCTCCCGGTCGAACAAAAGAATCTCTCCACCCGGAGTCAGAAAAAACATACCCTGTTCACCGGCATCTTGCATTTCAAAATTTCCTATGGAATTCTGTTTAGGAAATGTAAAGCGGCGATTGGCTTTATTTAAAGGATCATAGTATACCAATGCATTATTACCTTCCTGAAACCAAATTTTATCATATTTGTCTATAAATATAGTTCCTGTTTCTCTCCCGTCGATGGAAAGCGGCAACTTTGTCAATTGCTTATAACCGATATTATATTCATATACTCCTTCACCTGTAGTAATATAGACCAACCCTGTCTCTGTTACCAGCAAATTTACGACCGACTGATCTATTCCCGGTATTTCATAACGATTGACCACTCCATTTTCCGGATCAATACTATAAATATGTCCGTTCCGGTCACCTAACCATAAGCATCTGGAGTTATAAGATGCACAGGTGAACTGGTCGGGGCTACCGGCTATCTTCTTCTGAATGAAATCGGCAGGCTTATCTTTCAACCCCGCTCCTTTCCTTAACGAAAGTATCTGATAATCCATACCCACCCAATTGATAAATTCGGAAGTCTCGCATAACACATTATGCTTCAAACGCATATCGTAGTGATTGATATTAGGGCGTGAATCGTGCAATTGCTTCATTGTAATTTTGCCCTCTTTATCAGTATGCGCACGAAGCAGACTCTTATCCTTGGTCAGCAATAGGACATCTCCATCCGCAGTTGTCTGAATCTTGATAATCTGAATATTTTCAGAGTATTCCTTCACATCGTCATAAACCGCATGAAAACTTTCATGCTTCTTATCAAACAGATAAAGTTTGCGATCAATGGTCTTGATCCAAAGAAAACCATTTTTATCTTCTACGATACGCTGAATCTTACGTGGAGGAATATCAGCCGAATAGAATCCGTCACGATTATCGTACGAACGAAACTTAGTGCCGTCAAAACTACATAAGCCATACCAAGTGCCGAACCAGACAAAGCCTTCGCTACCTTTTAAAGTACAGTTTACAATATTATTAGGTAACCCTCGTTCGGCCGTGTAGTGTTCCACAATCATGCTGGGATAGGCAAAGCTTGTAAGCCCTATCACCGATAGAAATAGTATTAGAATAGATCGTTTCTTCATTTATAACAACAGTTGATATAAAATGTATCCAAAGATAAGCTTTTTCTAACAGTGACTAAAATTATCACTCCCTTATTTTAGATTATTCTTTTGTTCCGAACTCCGTCTGCTGACGCTCTACCTCATCCAACACCTTTTGGCGTTCTTCTTCCGTCAACTGTATTTTCTTGTCAGTTGTATCTTTTTGTAACCTTGTTCTCACAGCCGCAGAAGCTATTTCCCGCTCCTCATAACAAAAAGGAAATTCCGCAGGAACACTTTCGAACTCCAGCTCCGCAGCCGTCGGAGCTTGTGTACCCTCAAATAGCACACGGGCTTTCACTTTGATCTTTCCGGCTTTTCTGGTAGAACGAATCAGTACAGGGGCAGAACCGAACTCCACTGCACGGGGATTCGCACCAATAGTAGCATCGCCAATAATATCTCCTTCCCCTTCTACGGTAAAGACGATATTCTCTTTAGCCAGGCGTCTCACATTTCCATTGTCATCAGTCACCTCTGCCACCACTACAATGAAATCAGAACCATCCGCCACCAGATTCACATTCCCTGTATCCGCATATAGCCTCAATTTAGTGGAACGCCGTGAAGGCATCTTCTTCTGAGTGCATACTACTTTCCCATTTATAATGCCTTCTACAATCATATTCACTTTTTGCCAATTCTTCTGAGTATAACTATAACTGCGAGCTTCCCAGAAATCCCATACATTTTCAAAAACAACAGGGGCATTCGGCAGATGACCTTTGGCATGAACCACCGGCTTCGTCCATGTCTTTGTTCCATCATAGACAGAAAGTCTGACAGAATCACAATTACTGAAAACCACTACATCTTTATCAGAGAACTGCGACATTTCATGAGCAACGAAAACCATAGGTCCACACTCAGCCAAAGGATGCCGCAGACTGGCTGAAGACTGACTGCGGAACATCTCGTATGCATATTTTTTCTGACGAAAAGCATCATAAATACCTCCCCAATATGGGTCAGGATGATACCCTCGTTGGTGATCGAACGGATGCCACTGGGCACCACCGATAAACAGGCCCGTAGTGCGATACATCTCATCATAACTCTTAGCCAGAGAAAGTGCCTGCACCAGCAACGGATGTTCTCCCCAGCTGCGGCTTGCACGGTTATCATTATTGTGGGCATACCAGTCATCCACATTCTCCCCGAACTCACGAGTGAAGATACATTGCTCCGGCCTGTCTTCCTTTTCATCATCACCGGGCCAACCATAAACCACATCATAATGTTCTTTTACTCCTGCCGAATGTACATCAGCAGCAGCTACCGGACGCCCCGGATACGGATATTCTTCTTTGGTAATATCAAGAGCCTTCAAAGCGAAATCAAGCGGGTAACGGGTTTCATTCAAGATAGGTTCCCACATCAAAACAGAAGGATGATTGCGGTCACGACGGATCATTTCACGTGTATTCCGATGGACAAGCTCTCCAAATTGCAGATCTTTGTTCCAATATTGCCACCCCGGCGTAGCGACAATTACAAACAGGCCAAGTTCGTCACATGCATCCATGAAAGACGGGTCCTGCGGATAATGGGCTGTACGGATAATAGTGCATCCTGCATCACGTAAACGCTTGGCATCACGCCATTGCTGGGAGTTTGGTAAGGCATTGCCCACATAAGCGAAATCCTGATGACGGTTGGCTCCCACCAACTGACCGAAAGGTGTGCCATTCAGCCAAAAGCCATCTTTACCACGGAATTCCGCCAGACGAATTCCGACACGGGTGATTCCGCCATCTATGGACTGATTACCTTTTTTAAGGCGAGACTGCACTCTATATAAATAAGGTGTATCCGGCGACCATAGCTTCGGATTCTTCACTTCCATTTGCTGACGGATTATTTTCTTCTCTCCCGATTGCAAGGAGAGTTTACCGGATATGCGCCTGATTATTTTGCCGTCAGCATCTGTCAGTGTCGTCTCTACAATCACAGATTCAGAACGGGTATTTTCATTCTGTACTTCCGTATTGACACAGACTTGCGCACTCTTTTCACTGATCTGATCGAAGTGAACAAACACACCACCTCCGGCAACTGTCTGCGATTCGATGGCATCAGTAATGGATATAGGGGATTTGGCAATCATCCATACATCCCGATAGATGCCTCCATGATAGGTGAAATCCAAGGTATACTGACGCTTACCCGGAGGATAGGATTTATCATCGCTGTTATCTACAAAAACAGCAAGCAGGCAGGAGTCTCCGGCTTGCACTCCATAGGTTGTCAAGTCCAGTGTGAAAGGCAGATAACCGCCTATATGCTCCTGAATACGTTTTCCGTTCAGATAAAGAATTTGTTTCCCCATCGCAGCTTCAAAATGGATGGATACCCGTTGACCTTTAGTCTCTGCGGGAACGACGAAATGCTTGCGATACCAGACAGGTCCCTGATAGTTCCGGCATCCACTGGCCTCAGCAGGCATTAGTTCCACAGTGTGAGGGGTGGAGACAACTTCCCATGAACAATCATCGAAGTTCACTGTTTCCGCTCCAGATATGTCGCCTTTGAAGAAGCGCCAGCCCGGATTGAAATCATATACCTGCCGTCCGCTTCCGGGAAGCTGAATGAAACCGGCAACTGAGGTCTCGGGACGGTAAGTTCCTGTCGCTTTCCCTGATAATGGGAATAAAAACAAAAAGGCTGACAAAGTTAAAAACAAGTTCTTATTCATATTTCTTAGTTTGATATCATCATTTTGTCTCTTGAATCATTATCACCACATCCTTCTTCCTACTTTCCGGTGACACTTTTAAATCTGTCACTTTACCCTCTTTCAAAGTAGCCTCTACTGTTGTTTTACCGGGTGCATGAAGTTTGAAGTGCACATTCCATTCTAGAGGCCAAGCCGGAAACAGGAGTATCAGTTCTCCGTTTGTCTGCAACAGCATCTCCTGAAGCCCTATCATGCCGCTCCCTCCCCAGTTGTGATCAGGCATCCAGTCATAGCCGGGGCCCCAGAAAGCCGGAAAGCGATGCGGGCCGTTGGATAATTTAGCCAGATTAAGCTGTCGGGATTCTTCAGTCAATCCTAAACATGCAGCCCAGATATTATCTTGTTTCCATCCGATATGCGAACGAAAATTAACCGCTTCGGGATCATAGAAATAGGTGTTGCGGGCAACCTCCAACTTTTCTTTGCCAATGCCGTAAACACGCCACGGAAATACGGGATAGAGTTGCGGAGTCTCCACATTATTAATACGTTCCCAACTCTTAGCAGGGGCAATCGTTTGTTTCAGCACCGGCATAGTTATGGAATTCGCAGAATCCTTTACTTCGATATAACGCAATGGTATCGGTGGGATTACTTCCAGCATTTCGTTCTTCCGTCCGTAAGTTTCCAGCACGGTCCGCAATGCGGCAATAGTGCTGCTGGCATTATTAGTCATTTTATAGGTTTCACAGGCAGAACCCGGAAAGAGAATCAGGTGTCCTTCTCCATCCAACTCCTTCCGTCCACGACGGGAAGCAAGCATACGATAATGCTCATCAAAGAAAGTCAATGAACTTTCAATCAAAGGCAAATAGGAAGTGATATCCGCATCGGTATAATTATTCGTCTCAAGTATCATTTGGCAGAATTCGAGTGCGGTATCCCATTCGTATTCCAACCATGCGTTGTATTCCAGTCCTTTATCGAACCCTTCCGGGCGTTTAAAACCATATTCGGCAGGATTGGGTAAACCGAAATTCTCTATCTGTTCGCAGAAACAGGCTCCCCCGTGTCGCCAATACACACGGCTGCGCAATTCGGCATTCTTCAACATCCGGTTATAGAAATCAAACTGGGCAGGCATCATGTCAGAATCACCGCTTTTCAACATCGGCCAATATACCAGACGTTGATTCTGTGCAGTCATTGTGCCACCTCCCCATTTCCGATAATCAGGAGTAAATGCCTGTTTCGGATCTATATGTAAAGGATCAAAGGTGAACAAGCCACCATTGAACTTGGTAGGAACATTGCCATAAGCATTACAGCCTAGCATATAACGGAAAAGAGTATAATTCCGGGTTATCTCCCCAGCCTCTCCTTCTGCCACAATGAAACTACGCTGCCAAAAAACGTTCCACCATTGGCGGGTTTGTTTCTTATCTTGCGAAAGCACTTTCATAGAAACCTTTCCATGTGGCATTATTCTCCTCAGACCGACTTGTAAGTCTTGTATCCACTGTTCTTCTGTCTCCGTCTGATCTGTATGCAGCACAACGAAAAAGTGTTGTTTTCGGGATACTTTCGATGAACGAAACTTCCAGGCCCGATAATCAGTTCCGGCATATACCGCATCTGAGATTCCGGCATATTCCAGATTCTCACCTGACAGGCATCCTCCGAACGTCAGGTTCTTTAAAGGATTCATCAACCGGGATTTGACTGTATCCATACCTTGCTGGGATACTGCTACATCAAAAACGGTCTCTTCCGGATTACGGTGATAAAACGTAATAAGTGGAGAATTAAGAGTGAAGAATTGAGAGTTTGGGAGGGGACGGATGGTGTCGGCACTTGTTACTGCTCCCTGGGGAGGAGCCCATTTGTAGGAGCATTGTTGCCCCTCTCCTTTCCGGATCGGCCGGTCCCGGTATCTCCAATTCTCATAAAAGATTTCTGCCTGCAAGGGACGGGCATTGACAATCTCTACATGAACTACGGGATGGAATACATCCGCCCAAATTTGAATTCGTGTACCTTCTGCCGAAATCTCCACGAATCCGTCATTAAGCATTAATTCCTGCCGGAACTCTTTTGTTTCTTTAAAAGGATTGGGAGACAGGCGGATACGAAAACGCCCCTGTTTCAGCAGACAATTATTCTCATCAAAAGTACCGCTACGACTCAGATAAAACAATACATCACCCTCTTCTACCCACACATTCATACCGATATCTCCACCTCCACACGGCATTGATTCGGAAGAATTACGACTGGGGGTATTCCAAACAACATTGGCATGCTGGCTCCAAAGAGCCGACACGCCAACAAGAATCAGGATTATAATCAGATAAATTCTTTTCATATTTCACACGTATCACCAGTCATCCGAACGGAAAGAACCTAACGGCAAACCGTCACAATAGACATCTCCTTCCACATAATTCACAAAACCATATCGCACAGCAACAGGATGTGGTACCATCTCACTTTTTACAAGCATCTTGCTGCGTTCGATCCATGCTTTAGCCGGATAGAATACTTTATCTTCACCCGCTACCTCAAAATTCTTCGATTCAAAACAGTTCTTACCACTAATCCACATGCCGGCACGTTCGAAACTCACAATGACCGTGTCATTCTTTATTTCAATGCTTTTATAATAAGGGCTTTCACCGTTTACTCCTTCTATCCCGTAAGTCTTTGTCAGGGCAAGAAGTGCCAATCGCTCACCGGCAACTTGCTTACGGGCAGGATGAATGCCTTTTTCCATCCCTGCATCCAGCAGTACGGCCATACCTGTATTGGGTACACGGTGCTCTACTTGCGCCTGTGCTTCGCGGAGATAGGCTGTATTGATTACTTCTTTTCCACGTTCCGTGATAATTCCATAATCGTATGGAGCTATCTGGCAGTAATAAAAAGGAAAATCACCTTGTTTCCATTCGGTACGCCATCCGTTAATGAGTGTCGTAAACATATCCGCATAGGTATGGGCACGATTCCAGTTATCCTCACCCTGATACCAGATGACTCCTTTCATGGTCAGTCCGATCAATGGGTGCAACATACCATTATACAGTACGGTTGGAGTACGGTTCTTTGATTTGATATCTGTCTCCGACCGGGGTATCTTTGCATCCGGAAAAGCTTTCAACCAGTCGGCAGTCATCCAAGCTTCGCAAGCCGAACCACCCCAGGCTGCCACTATCAAGCCTACCGGAACATCCAATATTTCATTTACCAACCGCCCGAAGTAATAGGCTGTCGCACTGAAATCACGCACTGTAGCCGGACTTGCCTCTTTCCAAGAGCCTGTCACATCATTTTGCGGAGTGAACGTAGAGGTACGTTTCACTGTGAATAGTCTTATCTTAGGGTTCCTGCTACGGAGAATATCCATATTAGCGTTCTCTACAGGCTGGTTTTTAAAGCCTTTCATAGGCATCTCCATATTGCTTTGACCGGAGCAAAGCCATAATTCCCCTATCAGAATATTGCTCAGAACTTTCGGAGTTCCATCATCAAAAGTAACTGTATAAGGTCCGCCTGCTTCGGGAGTGGAAACGGCTAGTTTCCATGCACCTTGTTTATCCGCTGTTGCGGCATACAGTTTTCCATCCCAGCTAGTGCGGACGGTTACTTTCTTATTGGGAGTTGCCGTCCCCCAAAGATTGGCATGGGTCTGTTGCTGCATAACCATGCCATCCGAGAAGATGGCAGGCAGGTGCACTTCTGCATGAGTTGACAGGCAAACTGCAAATAGAAAAATAGCAAGTGTAGTGCCTGCTGTAGCTATTAAGTTTTTCATCGTTGTATATTTAGGGTTCTCACAGAGTTCAGGATAAGCATCCCAAAAAGAGAAGAACCGGATTCCGTAAAGAGAAGACGGAAAAGAGGGAAGTTTGTACTCAATAAAATGAAAATTTAGCGGGCAAAGCCCGCCCAAACAACGAGCTACCAGTGGCAAGTATCCGAACTGTGCATCAAAAAACTATCAGATATTAGCTTAACGCTAACATACAGAAAGATACTTGTTGTTTATAGTCCGTTATTTACTTTAGCTTAGAATCCATCAGTGATAAGCTCTTTTCCCACTACGACTGAAGATAGTTCCCATTAGGACTGAAGGTACTTCCCACTAGGACTGAAGCCACTTCCCACTAGGACTGAACTCGTGTTCCACTACGACTGACATTAGTGGAACAGCAAGTGCATTGCCACACAGACAGTTATGCTCTTTGCATCACTCCTATATAACTCATATCGGGAAAGAAAGGAAGGGAACCAGTTGACCAGTTGACAAGGAAACAAGGGGCTGCGCAATGCTTCTGTGCCGCATGGAACCTTGTCCCCTTGTCAACTTGTTAACTGGTCAACTTTCCCTCAAAACCGAAAAGAAAGGAATGAAACCGGTCCCAGCAGTCCCGCCGGAAGCAGTGTTTTTTCCTGTCTCCTATATTTGGCATTCGTCCAGATTCCGCTGAATGGTGCTTTTCCTTCATCAGCTCCTTTGAGAGCATTCGCCCAAGTATTGGTCACCTCTATTTCGAGTTCATTTGTACCCTCCTTTAAAGCTGCCGTAATATTAGTCCGGTAAGGAGCAGTCCAGATTGTTCCACAGTCCACACCATTCACGCGGACAGTTGCCAGGTTGCAGACCTTTCCCAAATTCAGATAAACAGTTGTTTCCGGTTTGTCTTTCCAATGGAATGCAGTCCTGTAGACGGCTGTTCCCGAATAGTACCGGATCTTCTCATCCTGCTCCCGGCTCCAATCGAAAAGTTCTTTCCGATTTACGGTCCTGCCATTAGTTATGAAATTCACTGTATACTCTCCCAATTCTACTGCAACCTCCGAAAACTCTTTCGCAGAATAACTCCCCTCCTTCTGTTGCTTCTGTAAACTCTTCTCATCACCGAAACAGTTCTTTTCTGTCGGATATACGATAAATACGGATTCATTCGGCGCCAACGTCAGTGTAACTTCCGTTCGATTATTCTTCTGTTCATACGAAGGCCGGAAGTCTATTTCTCCTGTCAATGGATTCCAACATTCGGGCTTTCTGCCGTAGATACGCATACTTGCAGTGAAAGTACGTGTCTCTTCCCGTTGGTTAGCAATAAAATAAATATCCCCCTGTTCTCCCCGACGATGCGTCCAAGCAACATCTTCCGGCACAATCAGATCACGTTCCAATCCGTATGCCGAGAAGTCATCTCCGGTATAAGGAAGGTCAGGAATCAATATGCCCGCTTTCTTCAATTCATTAATCTTCTTCTCCACTTCAGGAGACAACTCTGCCTGTTCCGGATTCATCGGTCGAGGAAGCGGTACGACCAACACTTTATAACTGACTCCACCCGGCAATGTCATCCTGCCATCTTCCACTTTCGCCAACCGGAGCAATGCATCCTTGTTGAAACTATCATAGGCATAACCACGAAGCGGATTCACCCATTTCTCCGGATCAACCATATTGGCAGAATGCGTAACGCCCACAGGACGCACACGCAAAGGTTGTCCTTCATTCGTCCGACGAATACGCTCACTTTCCACACGCTCCGCCCCGAAAATACCCGGAAGAGAAGGAACCAATCGGTCCGGCAGTACTGCACGCCTTGGAATCTCTTCTCCTGTGAAAACGGCAATATCTACTACCGGATGTCCATACTGTAGCAATGCTTGACAACGTGTGGCATAATCAGAAAGTGCCTTTGCCCCTTTATTCCACCAGGTCTGATCTCTCTGAAAGAAAAGGCCGATGCCATCCAATGTCATACCGGGTTTGCGATCCAGCCATGGATTGTGGACATACACATGATAAAAAAGGCGGTTAATCCCCAGTGCATAATTCCGGTCGAGCAACGCCTTCAACATTCCGGGATGTTCATCCCATGTACCGCGCACCTCCGTAAATCCTTCTGCCTGGATAATACTCTTTCCATAAATATGTGCCCCACTGACAGCATCCAGCATATCATTCAGTTTGTCATGGGTAGGACTATTCAGCCAGAATTCTCCCATGGGAAGGTCCACCATTTGGTAATGCAACAACCCATCGCTCACCATCGTGGGAGCTACACATTCTGCCGAGAACTGACAATCATATTCTTTAGCACAATCCGCCAATACTTTATAAAAGACATCAACAACAAGCTCGGATATAGTAGTACGAACATCCCTCAGAATCTCTTCACTCCGTTCTACACTTTCCATCGGAATACCCGCCAGTAACGGTAAATAAGGCATCAGGTCGTATCCGCGACGTTTCCGGAATTCAGCTGCAAACGTATCACTCCAATTCTGACTGCCACATTCCCAGCTATCCACATGCATGTACTTCAATACACAGCGTGCAACGTCTGAATCTGTCTTTAGAAATGCCTGTGCAAACCAGTTGTCGAACTGTTTACGCACTGTTTTCGCACTGAACTTATCACATTCCAACCCCTTTCCTCCTCCGGCAGTGGCATTGGTATGTCCGGTGGCAGTATGCCCCATACGCAATAATTTCCATTTTCCCTTGGGAAGAGTAGTTGTCAATATCCCCCCTTTACATTGATCGGTCAGATTGATAATCTGTGAAAGGGAATAGCAATCTTTCTTTCCGACTTCCGCTTCTTTCGTAGCCGAGGCAACACGCCATACCAGTCCAGCTTTCCCTTCCCACTGATTCAACCGGGCTTCCCGGTGCAGTCGCAACTGCTTTATCTTCAAATTAGGTTTCCACTTGGCTGCATCCATATCCTCACTTCCCGGCTCACTCCCTTCAGGAGTCCAATAGAAGCGGAAATAGCGAGCGGTAGTTGCAGGAATGGCATGCGTTGAATTCTCATCCGTATTCTGCCATCCCTGACGGGCAGGTACCAACTGTTTCACCAAATGAAAATTCACTCCGTCATCACTTGCCATCACTTTCAGTCGATGCGCCTGATAGTTATTACCGCTCAGAATCACTTCAACGTTACGACAGGTAAAAGGACGCTCGTATTCATACTGGATATAACAAGGATATGAAGAACGGATAACACCGGCAGCATCCATATTCACCGCTTTGGGAGAATCAGCATGCTCTTCCATAGCTATATTGACACATGTTATTCGGGCCGGCATCTCATCCGGTACTTCCTTTATGGGCAAAGCAAACAGAGAGATATCTTCATAAAAACCCTCATAGGCCTCGGGCTGTGGCAGACGGAGCGCCTTATGTTTACCCCCCTCAACGATTGTGTCACTCCATACCACCTTCTGCATAGATTCCTCCGGACTGATCCAAGGGCCACCGGCTAATGCAAAACCATCACAGATATGCATACCCAACTTTAATCCCAAACGATTGGCTTCTTCCATACTGAAACGCACCATCTCCCACCATTCAGGTGTCAATTGTTGTGCTTTTCCATTATATTGCGCTCCTTCATTAATTCCCTTAATCGGCATCAGATACGTACCTCCCAGCCCAGCTTGCTTCATAGCCTCCAAATCGGCAGTAATCCCTTCTTTTGATACGGCACCATACATCCAATACCAGAACGTCCAGGGTTTTGCCTCTTCTGAAGGATGAAGAAATTGTTCGTGAAGTGAACGTATCTGTTGAGCGGAGGTAGGGTTGGCAACGATCCACAACAGTAAGGATGCTATGAATATTTGGAATTTAAACGGAGTTTTCATTCTTATCTTAATTATTTATATAAGTAAGGAGTTTATTTATTCATTTCTGTATGGTTATGAATTAATTCACCACAGATTACACAGATTGACACAGATTCTATTTTACTGATTATTAGATTAATAATTCTGTGTGAATCTGTGTAATCTGTGGTGAGTCTTATTCATTCCTATACCAAAAGACGAAAAACCGCCTATTTTGTACTCATCCTCCTCCTTCCTTCAACGATTCCCCCAAAGCCCTTTATAAGTACCATACTGCAAGCAATAACATTCTTTTGACAACAAATTCCTCAAAATATAAAAGTTATCTCTATATTTGCCCACTGAGATTTTAATAAAGGATAGAAAACAGGAGCAAAAAGATATATGAAAGAGAAGCCAAATATTGACTGTGAGAAATATCGCCAGATTGCGCAAATGGCTAAAATGGGTTGGTGGGAATCGGACCTGAAGAATCGCCAATATATTTGTTCAGACTTTATAATTGACTTACTCGGACTTGAAAGCGACCGGATCAGTTTCGAAGATTTTCATGAAAGAATACGGGAGGATCATCGGAGGCGACTCAGGAATGAATACTTTTCGCTCACAAACATAGAAACCTATGAGCAAATGTTCCCCATCCGGGCAAAAGATGGGGATATATGGGTGTATTCTAAAATCAGCTTCAAACAACCGGACGAAGAGGGTTACAAAAATATGATAGGATATCTGCAATGTATAGACAAACAGGCTGGAGAAATGAGTGAAAGCACAGACTCTCTTCAGGTAAACAGCCTGCTTTATCAACAAAACAGCCTTTCTTATTCATTGCTCGCTTTTCTTCAATCGGATGATATTACACAGATCATCAATAAAATATTGGCAGATCTCCTCAAACAAACCAAAGGAGACCGTACCTATATATTCGAAATAGACCGGGAACATAAAATACAAAGTTGCATTTACGAAGCAACAGCCGAAGGAATATCCCAGGAACTGGATTTCCTGCAAGATGTACCTTGGGATGATTCTCTCTGGTGGGATCGCCAAATCTCAGAAAAGAGATCAATCATTCTGAATACATTGGATGATATGCCTCCTGAAGCAAAAGTTTACCGTGATACCTTGGAGGTGCAAGACATTAAATCGGTAATGGTAGTCCCTCTCCTATCGAAAGATAAGGTATGGGGATATATGGGCATCGATATGGTCAGAACACACCGCAGCTGGAGTAACATCGACCATCAATGGTTTTCTTCTTTAGGAAACATCATCAGCATTTGCCTCCAATTACGTAAAGCGGAACTTCAGGCTAAAGAGGATCGCCGCGCATTGGATCACAGTGAGAAAATTCTTCGTAATATTTATAAGAATCTGCCGGTAGGTATCGAGCTTTACGACAAAGACGGGTATCTGGTAGATATGAATGATAAAGAACTTGAAATATTCGGCTTGGCGGATATGAAGGAAGCATTGGGGGTATCACTGTTTGAAAATCCCAATATCCCCGAAGACGTGAAAGAAAAATTGCGTGCCAGAGAAAATGTGGACTTCTCTATTAATTATGACTTTTCTAAAATCGACCGATACGTCACAAGTCGAAGAAAAGATGTTATCAATCTTCAGACTAAAGTGGCTCTGCTTTACGATTCGCAGAATCAATTCAGCAATTACCTGTTTATCAATATAGATACAACAGAAACCACCAGTGCATACACCAAAATACAAGAGTTTGAGCATCTGTTCCTCTTAATAGGTGACTATGCCAAAGTAGGGTTTGCTCATTTTAATATAATGACAAGAGACGGGTATGCCCAGAATACATGGTACAGGAATTTGGGTGAAAAAGAAAATACTCCCATGCCTCAGGTTATCGGAGTGTATTCTCATGTTCACCCGGAAGATTGCGCTGTTCTGAAACAGTTTGTAGGTCAGGTTAAAGAAGGGAAAGCCACTAGTTTAAGTAAAGAAGTACGCATCAACAGAGGTAACGGAAAATATTCATGGACCAGTATAAACGTAATGGTCAGGGATTATCGTCCTCAGGATGGAGTTATTGAAATGCTGTGTATCAACTATGATATCACTCCCTTGAAAGAGACAGAACAGAAGCTGATCATTGCCCGTGACAAAGCCGAAGAACTGGACCGCTTGAAATCTGCTTTCCTTGCCAATATGAGTCATGAAATACGTACTCCGCTCAATTCTATCGTTGGTTTTTCCAGTCTGCTGGCAGAAACAGACGACAGGGAAGAACGCCAGGAATATATCAAAATAGTAGAAACAAATAATGAATTGCTTCTGCAACTGGTTTCTGATATTCTCGATCTTTCGAAGATAGAGTCCGGAACATTCGACTTCGTACGTTCTGACCTAGATGTAAACGAAAGCTGCATGAAAATCATCAAATCGATGGAGATGAAAGTGCCGGAAACTGTGGATCTGGTCTTTGAGAAGTATATGCCCGATTGCCATATTTATACAGACAAGAACCGATTCATGCAGGTCATAACCAATTTCATAAACAATGCATTGAAGTTTACGAAACAAGGCACTATCGCTTTAGGATATGAACAGACGGCACCTCACGAAATAAAATTCTATGTACGTGATACAGGTTTCGGGATTCCCAAAGAGAAAATTGATAGCATATTCGAACGGTTTGTGAAACTCAATACCTTTGTACAGGGTACCGGTCTCGGACTTTCCATCTGCAAAAGTTTAGTATCTCAGATGGGAGGAAAAATCGGAGTGGAATCAACCGAAGGAGAAGGTTCATGCTTTTGGTTTACTCATCCGTATTAATCATTTTATTTTGTACCTTTGCGCCCGATTTACATTAGAGACGCAACCATCATGCAACAGAATACACAACGCCCGGTAAGCTCGATAGCTTATCCGATATTGATCGCATTAAGTATTTCCCATTGTCTGAACGACTTATTGCAATCCGTCATAACCGCCACATATCCGCTTTTCAAAGAGGACTTGACATTGAGTTTTGCACAAATCGGATTGATTACGCTGGTTTATCAGATGTCCGCATCGGTATTCCAACCCGTATTCGGATTATTTTTTGATAAGCGCCCGTTTGCCTGGACACTACCGATGGGTATGTTGTTCACTATGACGGGGATGTTGAATCTGGCCTTTTCCACGAATCTTTATTGGGTATTGTTCTCAGTATTCACCATAGGTATAGGTTCTTCCGTACTTCACCCGGAAGCATCCCGCATCACTTCGCTCGCCTCCGGAGGCAGAAGAGGATTGGCACAATCCCTGTTTCAGGTGGGTGGAAACCTGGGAGGATCATTGGGTCCGTTACTGGTAGCTTTAATTGTAGCACCTTATGGTAGGCACAACATCGCATTATTCGCAATTTTATCAGTGATAGCAATCATGGTAATGATACCTGTCGGCAAATGGTACAAAGGATACATTACCCGGATGAAACGTGATCATATTGCCCTGCAACCTCATATGCAGATGCCTTTGCCTATGGGGAAAACGGTTCTTTCCATTTCTATCCTGCTGATACTTATCTTCTCCAAATATATTTATATGGCAAGCTTAAGCAGCTATTACACCTTCTATCTGATTGATAAATTCGGAGTAAGTGTGCAGGACTCCCAGCTTTATCTCTTTGTGTTTCTTGTAGCTACAGCCATCGGAACACTGATGGGTGGTCCTATCGGAGATCGTATCGGAAGAAAGTACGTCATCTGGGGTTCCATCCTCGGTGCTGCACCTTTCAGTATGCTGATGCCTCATGTCGGCTTGCTTGCCACAATTATTATGAGTTTCTGTGTCGGCCTGATTCTTTCATCTGCTTTCCCTGCCATCCTGTTATATGCGCAGGAATTATTACCCAGTAAACTGGGACTGATCTCCGGATTATTCTTCGGATTTGCTTTCGGAGTGGCAGGTATTGCCTCGGCTGTATTGGGAAATATGGCGGATAAGTTCGGCATCGAAGCTGTTTATAATGTCTGCGCTTATATGCCGTTACTCGGATTGGTTACCTGGTTTTTGCCTGATTTGAAGAAAAACCGTAAATAATTATATATTTCCATAAGGAGGTGCTTCTTCACAGACTCCTATCGGATAATCTTTTAAAATATCAGGATTACGGTGAATATGCCAGAAAAGATGAATTCTTATAATATCTCCCTTCACGGAGTATATTATCTTGTAAGGTTTCACTAAAAGAAATCTGTATTCATGCTCTTCATCAGTCAGCATCCACTCAATATTGCCAATTAAGGGATTCTGTTTTAAAGTATTTATTTTTTCTCTGAGCTTCTCTTTATATTTCAGAGCAATCTGAATACCAAATTTCACTTTTCCATATTTGAAAATCT
>OMCG01000058.1_pt1 | contig 76450 bp, 60 predicted proteins | sample 1674071 | NCBI WGS metagenome assembly OMCG01 (sample SAMEA103958139, study PRJEB25191) | human gut metagenome | biome: human-associated habitat [ENVO:00009003]; feature: intestine environment [ENVO:2100002]; material: feces | place: Germany | collected 2013/2015 | reverse complement strand
GGCAGGATGAGAAATTGACGGTTTCTGGCGCAGGGCGTTTCGCATCATCCACGGGGAAGAACCTCCTTCAAAGTCAACGGCAAAAAATGGAAGTAAAAACTCGACAAAACAAGCGCAAAGAGAAACGGAACTTTCAAATTGCTACTGCCTGACATCCGACTGCACAATAAGAAGTATTCACGCTTCTATTTTATCACGGATGCGAGAAAAAGAAAAGTGCTGAATGTAAAAAAACACGGATTTTTTTGCAGAAAAACACAAGAAGTACAATCGGATACAATTGAAATACAATGGTTACATGACGAGCCACTAAGTGCGGAAAGAGGTTACATGCCGGTAGGCGAGGTGGAAGTGAGCAACCGGTGTGTCTGGTCGCGCCCATTGGGCGCGACAATGCTGAACAAGTCGAAAGCGGATGCGCCTGCGGACACACAATTGCGTTGAACGCTTTTCCTTGCTTCATCCGTGTGCGGCTTCTCATTGCTTATTGCGCATTTCCTCCACCCCTGCAATATTTGCCCCATTTCCAGAAATAAAGTCGGCAAAATTCGGTTTTTTTTGCATTTTTATCGGATTCCACTTGCAAATCCCCCTCCTTTCCCGTATAATGAAGCAGGACTATATCGGCGTGGTCGGGCGCGCCGCATGAACAGAGAAGAAGGGAATCGTCATGCAGGACATGCAGGATATGATCGACCGCCTGAATCAGTCGGGCAAACGCCTGAGCAAGGGTCATCGGAAGATCGCACAGTATATCGTCGAGCATTATGATAAGGCGGTGTTCATGACCGCCAGCCGCCTGGGGGAGAGCGTGGGCGTGAGCGAATCCACCGTCGTGCGCTTTGCGGCGGCAATGGGGTATGAGGGCTATCCGCAGCTCCAGCGCTCGCTGCAGGAGCTTGTCAGCCATCGCTTGACGGCGAATCAGCGCTTCGAGATGGCGACGGAGCTTGACCCGTCGGCGGCGCTGACGACGGTGCTGAAGAGCGACATGCAGAACCTGCGCAACACCTTGGAACAGGTTGAGCAGCAGGTGTTCGACGAGGTAGTGCAGCGGCTGCTGAACGCCAATGCCGTGTATGTCATGGGCTTGCGGTCAGCGGCCCCGCTGGCGCAGTTCATGGGGTATTATCTGAATTATATTTTTGATAATGTGCATCTGGTATCTTCCGGCGCGACGGATGTGTTTGAGGAAATCATCAAGCTGCGGGAGAATGATGTTCTGATTGGCATTTCCTTCCCGCGCTACTCCACGCGGACGCTGGAGGCGATGCGGTTCGCGAAACGCTGCGGGGCGCAGGTGGTGGCGATTACGGACGGCCCGATGTCGCCACTGGCGGAAATTGCGGATTTGTCGCTGACGGCGCGGACGGATATGGCGTCGTTTGTGGATTCGCTCGCCGCGCCGCTGAGCCTGATTAACGCCCTGCTGGTGACGCTGGGGCTGCACCGCAAGCAGGCGCTGAGCCAGCATTTCAAGCAGCTGGAATCCATTTGGGAGACGTACGAAGTGTATTTGGAGGAAGAAGGTCATGGGGATGTCCGTTCCTGAACGCCGGGTGATTGTGGTTGGCGGCGGCGCGGCGGGGATGATGGCATCCATCTTCGCGGGCAAAGCGGGCGCACGCGTGACGCTGCTGGAACGCGGCGAAAAGCTGGGCAAAAAGGTGTACATCACCGGGAAAGGGCGCTGCAACGTCACCAATGACTGCACGCTGGATGAGTTCCTGCACGAAGTGGCGCGGAATCCGCGGTTCCTGTACAGCGCGCTGTCATTTTTCTCGCCGCAGGATATGATGCAGCTGCTGGAAGACGCGGGATGCCCGGTGGTGGTGCAGCGCGGTCGGCGCGTTTTTCCGGCGACGGAGAAGGCGAGCGACGTGACGCGGACGCTGGCGCGGCTGATGCAGCAAAGCGGCGTTGAAGTGCGCTATGGCAGCCGGGTGCAGGCGCTGATGACGGAGACGGCGGAGGACGGCGCGGCGCATGTAACCGGCGTTCGCCTGATGGACGGCACGGCGCTTCCGGCGGAGCGGGTGATTCTGGCGACGGGCGGGTTATCGTGTCCGCTGACGGGTTCGACGGGCGACGGCTATCGGCTGGCGGAGAGCGTCGGGCACACGACGACCCCGCGCATGGGCGTCCTCTCCGCAATCGAAACGGATTGCGAATGGTGCGGGCGCTTGCAGGGGCTGGCGCTGAAAAACGTCGCGCTGACGCTGAAAAAAGGCAAGAAGGTGCTGTATTCGGATTTGGGTGAGATGCTGTTCACGCATTTCGGCATTTCCGGGCCGCTGACGCTCACGATGTCCTGCCACTTGCCGGAAAATCTGGCGGAGGCAAACGTGACGCTGGACTTGAAGCCGGGCTTGACGGCGCAGCAGCTGGACATGCGGCTTCAGCGCGAATTGGCGGAGGATAGCCGCCGTCAGCTGCGGAACGTACTGCCGCACCTGCTGCCGGCAAGTTTTGCGGAGATTTTCCCGGAGCTTTGCGGCGTGGACGGGAGCAAGGTCTGCGCGCAGGTGACGAAAGAAGAGCGCGAGAAGCTGGTGTCCGCCCTCAAGGCGCTGCCGATTCCGCTGAAAAAATTAGCGCCCATCGAGGAAGCCATCGTCACCCGCGGCGGCGTGAATGTGCGTGAAATCGACCCGGCGACGATGGAAAGCAGGAAAGTCAACGGGCTGTATTTCGCCGGGGAAGTCATTGACGTGGACGCGCACACGGGCGGCTACAACCTGCAAATCGCATGGGCAACAGGCGCGCTGGCGGGTCAGAGCGCAGGCGAAGAAGAAATAGAAGCAATATAAAAATACTGGGGAGATTGAGACCATTGCATTATATCGTGGTAGACCTTGAGTGGAATCAGCCGATGTCGTTTGACAGCTCGGTATTCCGGCAGGTCGGGGATCGGCTCGTGTTCGAGATGATTCAAATCGGCGCGGTGAAGGTGGACGACAAATATCAGGTGGTGGACAGCATTTCCATCCCGATTCGTCCGCAGTATTATGTGAAGATTCATCCGCGCATTCGCAAGATGACGCAGCTGGGCGCGGAGGAACTGGCGGATGCGCCGACGTTCTTGGACGCGATGGCGCAGTTCACGGCGTGGTGCGGCGAGGAATACACGCTGTTGACGTGGGGCTGCGACGACATCAGCGTCTGGAAGCAGAACATGGACTTTTTCGGCTGCACCGAGCCGATGCCGCCGATTTGCGACATTCAGCGCCTGTTCTCAGATGTCAACGGCTGCCGTGACCGCAAGGGCTTGAAGGTCGCCATGGAGATGCTCGGCATTGAGCCGGACGCTGCCCGCTACTTCCACAATGCCCTGCACGACGCGTACTACACGGCGCTGGTGTTCGCGCGTCTGCCGCAGCCGGAGGATGTGCTGAAGTACCCGCAGAAGCCGCGTCCGCTCATCCACACTGACAAGCGTGAGCGCGCTGGCGGCGAGACGTTCGGCACGGTGAACGAGGCGTTCGCGAGCGATTTCGCCCGCGTGCCGCGCTGCCCCGTGTGCGGGAAGAAGATGAAGTTAGAGGACGGCGCATACGTCCGGCAGGCGGCGGATAAGTATATCAGCATAGCAAAGTGCCCGCAGCATGGGAATATGCTGATTCGTGTCCGCCTGCGGTTGGAATCGGACGGGCAGAAGCGGCTGACGATGACGGCGGCGAAGGCGTCTCCGTCGAATTTGGCGTATGTGCATACGAAGCGGCTGCAAATGACGCAGCGGGACGCGGCGTATGAGGAGAAGTATGGCAAGCCGGTGGATTTGGAGGCGGAGCTGGAAAAGGCGGATAGGACGTCGATGCCGTTTGAGGAATAATTATTTATTCTGTCCAGCAAACTAAAAAGCCTTCCAATACAGTTCAAGGAACATGGAAGGCGACCGCCCCCTTGACCCCTTCGGCTCGCATCTAAGTTTGTTGGATTTTTTTGCGGCAGAAAAACCGCGTTTGCAGACGCAAATGCCATTTTGACGCGAAATCAACCATAAACCACATGAAAAACAAAAACACCATTGCCCAAACGGGCATTTTGTGCTATACTGAAAGGGGATAAAGTGGGTAGGCTATGCCGCTTTACCCTCAGGAAAGTGAGGTATTTCATATGAAGACGAATTGTGTCATCACCATCGGCAGACAGTTTGGCTCGGGCGGACGCTATGTCGGACGGATGCTCGCGGAAAAGCTCGGTATCCCGTTCTACGATAAGGAACTTTTGTCCGAAGCTGCCAAGCAGAGCGGCATCTGCGAAGAAATCTTCGAGGATCACGACGAAAAGCCGACCCGCTCCCTGCTCTTCAATCTCGTCACTGGGATGCAGGTGCATGGCGACGCCGGTTCGTACTATATGGACATGCCGCTGAACCATAAGATTTTCCTCGCGCAGTTCGATGCCATCCGCTCGATTGCCGATAAGGGCCCGTGCGTCATCGTCGGCCGCTGCGCTGACTATGTGCTCAAGGACCGCCCGAATACCATCAGCGTGTTTCTGAAGGCGGAAATGCAGAGCAAGGTGGAACGTGCCGTGAAATACTACGGCGTTGACCCGCAGAAGGCGGAGGATCGCATCCGCAAGGCGGATAAGCAGCGCGCTTCCTACTATAATTATTACGCTACCGCAACGTGGGGCGACGTGAACAACTACGACCTGTGCGTGGACACGGGCAAGCTCGGCGTGGAGGGCACAGCGGAGCTCATCGCCCGCTTCGTCGAACTGCGGCAGGCAATGCTGGAAGCGAAGAAGTGAGCATGAGTAAAACCCTGCGCCGCGCGGCGCTGCTGGTGCTGATGACGATGCTCGTGTGCGCAGTCGCGTGGGCATCTGGCGATATTGACTGGGATACGCCTGCCGCCGGGCAGAATCTGTCCGGGAATGCGGCGGTTGAGATGCTGAAAGACTATATCCGGCGCGTCAATGAGACGCTTGTTTCTTCCGGCGCGGGGAAAATTGATCCGTGCTATGAGCTGTACCCGACGTTCGCCAGCCTTGGCTTGAACGGCGCGGAATTCGCTCAGCACGCCGAAATCACCGTGAACATGAACGCGACAGGCATCACCAGCCTTGTCCTGCGCATGGATAACCTGACGAACTTCGCCCTCATCGGCGGCGCGCTGGTGCAGCAGACCAGCCCGAACAGCATCACGCTGGATGAGGCGGTGTCGGCGGTGCAGGCGTATGTGCGCAAGGTGCAGGAGAGCAACGGCAATGGCGTGGTGGAGTCCTTCGAGGAGCAGCCGATTCTCTCGCAGGGAACGCAGACGCGCCTGTATGGGGCATACTACCCGAACCAGTACCACGACAATGCGAACTGGATGCAGCTGACGATTATTTTCCCACAGCCGGGAAGCGTGGACGGCGGTCTGCTGCTGAACAACGATGCCGGCCCGACTGCAACCCCTGACCCTGACGGCGACGAAATCAGCGGCTATTTCCCCTTCGACGGCTTTCAGGACAGCCATTTGGAGGTCTTTGTGACCCCGACGCCCGAACCGGATTCGGCGGCGATGGAGCCGTGAAAAATGGGCGGAAATGAGGAACAGCTATGGCGAGAAAATGCACAGAATATCACTACTTTAAGCACACTTATTGGGATGCGATGGCGCGGTACAACTGGACGCGCTGTCCGCACTGCGGGAAGCTGTGCAAACCGAGCAGATTCAAAGCGGCTACTGTGCTCATGCCGATTGAGCTTGTCATCTTCGTGGTGTGCATTTTTTTTCCGTAACAGCATGAATGATGCCATCGGGTGGTTTGCTGCCTGGTTGCTGTTTGTGCTGCTGCTGTTTCTCCCGCATTACATCTATGTGCGGTTCTTCATGCCGTATGAGACGCTTTCGGAGGATGAAACGCGGAAGTTCCGTGATTTGCAAGAACATTGATAACATGGGTGGCTGCCTTGGGAGCGATTCCGGGCAGCCGCTTTTTGGTGCGCAAAACAGCTGATTCCGGCGAAAAAATCACGCGTTCACAGATTTGTCAAACCGAGTTTACAGAAAAGATGAAAAAAATTCCCGCGAACCCCTTGACAAAGTGACTTGACAGGGGTATATTATGTCATGTGATTAGCACTCGACCACGGTGAGTGCTAACAACACAGACCAGCATGGTTCACGGAGAGGAGGGATTGGTCATGATGATGGATGAACGGAAGTTCCGAATCCTGCAAGCCATCATTGACGACTACATCCTCACCGCTGTGCCGGTGGGGTCAAGAACCATCTCGAAGAAATACGACATGGGCTTGTCCTCCGCGACCATCCGCAATGAGATGAGCGATCTGGAGGAACTGGGCTACCTCGATCAGCCGCATGTCTCCGCAGGACGCATCCCGTCCGCAAAAGCGTATCGGCTCTATGTCGATCAGCTGCTGAACACGGGGCGCATTCCGTCGGATAGCGACGCGGCGGTTAAGGGACATTTTCTGGGGCGGATGCATCAAATGGAGGATGTGATAGACCACGCCGCACAGGTGCTTTCCTCCCTGACAAGCTACACCGCCGTGGTACTGCCGCCGACGGGGAAAATGCCGAAGATTCGCACGATTCAGCTCGTGCCGGTGTCGGATACATCCGCGCTGGTCGTCATCGTGACGGATATGGGCATTGTCCGCGATCAGGTGGTGCAGGTGGCAAGCGATCTCGACAGCGACGCGCTCTACGCCATCAGCAAGACGCTGACCGAACGCCTTCAGGGGCTGACGCTCCATGAGGCGGTGGCGCAGATGCCGCAGCTGATGCAGGGAATGCACGAGAACGAGCGTCTCCTGCAGGGCTTGGGCAAGGCGCTGGGCCAGCAGGACGAAATGACGCACCCGCATGTGGCGGTTGGCGGCACGAGCAACATGCTCGCGTACCCCGAATACAGCGACATGGAAAAGGCGCGCTCGTTCCTCAGCCTGATGGAAACGCGCGACCGTCTGGCAGACATCATCAGTCAGAAGGGTGAAATGGCGTTCACCGTCCGCATCGGCCCGGAAACGGGCGTGCCGGAAATGGCGGACTGCTCCATCGTCACCGCGACGTACTCTACCGGCTCCGGCCGGCAGGGGACAATCGGCGTGATTGGCCCGACGCGAATGCGGTACAGCCGGGTGCTGTCCGTCATGAACACGATGGGTCAGCAGCTATCCGAGATGTTCGGAAGTCAGGCGCCACAGAAAAATAAGAAGCTGGATAAATAGCAATGAAATGGAAGAAAGGCAGAAAGCGACCGATGAATGAGCAGCAGAAAACCCCGAAGCAGCCGGAGGAAGATATGACCCCCGACGTGACAGATCAGGAGCAGCCGGCTGCCGAAGCGCCGCAGGAACCCGCCCCGCAGGCGGATGCTCCGGACGTGGACGCACTCAAGAAGGCCGCTGCCAAGGCGGATGAGTATCTGGCACTCGCCCAGCGCGTGCAGGCGGATTTTGACAACTTCCGCCGCCGCAACGAAGGCGTCCGCGCGGATGCTTTCGCAGAGGGTCAGCGCAAGGTTGCGACCGCGATGCTCCCCGTGCTGGATAACCTTGAACGCGCGCTGGCTGCCGCAGAGAATGCGGATGCCGACGCCCTCAAAACCGGCGTGGAGATGACGCGCAAGCAGATGGTTGCCGCCTACGAAAAGTTAGGCGTGACACCCATTGACCGCCTCGGCGAAAAGTTTGACCCGAATCTGGAAGAAGCCATCATGCAGGGTACGGCGGATGACGGCGAACCCGGCACGGTGTGCATGGTGCTCCAGAAGGGGTACATGATGGACAAGACCGTTCTCCGTCACGCGATGGTGAAGGTCGTGCCCGACTAAGCCCCATTCAATCAGACAGTTCGGGCAGCAATGCCCACTGCATAAATCAGACAATTTCCTAAACATTCGACATAGATATTGGAGGACAAGATTATGAGCAAGATTATTGGTATTGACCTTGGTACGACGAACAGCTGCGTGGCGGTCATGGAAGGCGGCCAGCCGGTTGTTATCCCGAACGCGGAAGGCGCGCGCACCACGCCGTCTGTCGTGGCTTTCTCCAAGGACGGCGAGCGTATGGTCGGTCAGATCGCAAAGCGTCAGGCTGTGACCAACCCCGACCGTACCGTCATCTCCATCAAGCGTGAGATGGGCACGAACTACAAGGTGAACATCGACGGCAAGTCCTACACCCCTCAGGACATTTCTGCTATGATCCTGACGAAGATGAAGGAAACCGCCGAAGCCTATCTGGGCGAAAAGGTCACGCAGGCGGTCATCACCGTCCCGGCGTACTTCAATGACGCTCAGCGTCAGGCGACCAAGGACGCTGGCCGTATCGCGGGTCTGGAAGTGCTGCGTATCATCAACGAGCCGACGGCTGCTTCTCTGGCGTACGGCCTTGAGAAGGACGGCAACCAGAAGATTCTGGTGTACGACCTCGGCGGCGGCACGTTCGACGTGTCCATCCTCGACATTGGCGACGGCGTGTTTGAAGTGCTTGCCACCAACGGCAACACCCGCCTGGGCGGCGACGACTTCGACCAGCGCATCATCGACTATGTGGCGGATCAGTTCCAGAAGGAAAACGGCATTGACCTGCGCAAGGATCGTGCTGCGAGCCAGCGCTTGAAGCAGGAAGCGGAAAAGGCGAAGATTGACCTGTCCGGCACCACCAGCGCGAACATCAACCTGCCGTTCATCACGGCGGATGCCAATGGCCCGAAGCACCTCGACGTCACCATCACCCGTGCGAAGTTCGAGGAACTGACCGCTGACCTCGTGCAGGCGACCATCACGCCTATGGAAAAGGCTTTGAAGGACGCGGGCCTGACCTACAACGACATCAGCAAGATTATTCTGGTTGGCGGTTCTACCCGTATCCCGGCTGTTCAGGCGGCTGTGAAGCGCGTGACCGGCAAGGAACCCTTCAAGGGCATCAACCCGGACGAGTGCGTGGCTATCGGCGCTGCCATTCAGGGCGGCGTGCTGGGCGGCGAAGTGAAGGACGTGCTGCTGCTGGACGTCACCCCGCTGTCTCTGGGTCTGGAAACCGAAGGCCACATCTTCACGCGCCTGATTGACCGCAACACCACCATCCCGACCAGCAAGTCGCAGGTGTTCTCCACCGCGGCGGATGGTCAGACGACGGTTGAAATCAACGTCCTGCAGGGCGAACGTCAGATGGCTTACGACAACAAGTCCTTGGGCCGCTTCCAGCTGACCGGTATTGCGCCCGCTCCCCGCGGCGTGCCGCAGATTGAAGTTACCTTCTCCATCGACGCGAACGGCATCGTGAATGTCTCCGCAAAGGATAAGGCGACTGGCAACGAGCAGAAGATTACCATCACCGCTTCCTCCAACCTGACCGAGGAAGAAATCAACCAGCGCGTCAAGGAAGCTGAGCAGTACGCTGAGCAGGACAAGAAGCGCAAGGAAGAAGTCGAAACCCTCAACCATGCTGACTCCATGATTTACGAGATGGAGAAGCAGCTGCGCGAGAACGGCGACAAGCTGTCCGCGGAAGACAAGGCGACTGTCGAGAGCGAAATCGCGAACTTCAAGAAGGTGCGCGAGGGCAACAACGCGGAGGAAATCAAGAACGCGATGGATGCCTTCACCCAGAAGGTGTACGCCATCTTCGGCAAGCTGTATCAGCAGCAGGGCGGCGAGCAGGGCGCGAACCCCGAACAGCCGCAGGCCGGTACGCAGAACGCGGACGGCACCTATGAGGCGGACGGCGACGTTCACTAAGCAATGAAACATCCGCAGAAGCAGCACCGGCTGTTTCTGCGGATGCAAGTCATATCCGAGCCGGGAGTGCCGTCCATCGTGCCTCCCGGTATATTTGGGTCAATCGCCCATGCAGGGTTTTGGGGCGACGCGGATGCGGTTTTCCTTGTTCCGATAAAAACCAACTCCGGTAGAGGCGACCGAAGGGGTCAAGGGGGCGACCGCGGACTTCGTCCGTTTCCATTGCCCCCTTGTCGCGCCCGCAGGCGCGATTCCCTTGCTTCTGGAAAAATCTACTCCGATAGATGGATTCCTCATTTGCATGAAAGCAAAGTAAGCAGACCCTGCCATCAGGCAAAAAGCCGGATTATCAATCAGAGGTGAACAAACGTGGCGAACAAGCGCGATTATTACGAAGTGCTGGGTATCGATAAAAACGCGACGGATGAGGACATTAAGCGCGCCTACCGCAAGAAGGCGAAGGAATGCCACCCCGACCTGCACCCCAACGACAAGGAAGCGGAAGCCCGCTTCAAGGAACTGAACGAAGCCAATGAGGTGCTGTCCGACCCGGATAAGCGCGCCCGTTACGACCAGTTTGGCTTTGATGGCCCGGATATGGGCGGCGGCGCGGGCGGCAATCCGTTCGGCGGCATGGACTTCAGCGGCATGGGCGGTATGGGCGATATCTTCGACCAGCTGTTCAACGGCGGCATGGGCGGCAGTGCACAGGCGCGCCGGAATGCCCCTCGGCAGGGCAACGACGTGCGCTATGAATTGCGCCTGACCTTCGAGGAAGCGGCGAAGGGCTGCCATAAATCCGTCGAATTTTACCGCTATGAAAACTGCGCAACCTGCGGCGGCAGCGGCGCAAAGCCCGGCACGCAGCCGCAGACCTGCTCCATGTGCAAAGGCACGGGGCAAATCCGCCAGAGCGGCGGCTGGATGACGACCGTGCGTACCTGCCCGGCTTGCGGCGGCAGCGGCAAAGTCATCAAGGACAAGTGCTCGTCCTGCGGCGGTTCGGGGCGCGTTCGGATGCGCCGGACGCTGGAACTCGATGTCCCCGCTGGTGTGGATGACAATATCGTCCTGAGCAAGCGCGGGCAGGGCGAACCCGGCGCGAACGGCGGCCCGAACGGTGATTTGCTCATCCAGATTACCGTCAAGCCGCATAAGCTATTCCGTCGCGAGGGTACGAACCTGCGCCTCGAAGTGCCGATTTCCTTCACGCAGGCGGCGCTCGGCGCGGAAATCGACGTCCCGACGCTCGATGGCAGCGTGAAGTACACCATCCCCGAAGGCACGCAGACGGACACCGAGTTCCGCATCCGCGGCAAGGGCATCCAGCAGCTTGGGTCGAACAACAAGGGCGATCTGATTTTCAAGGTGCGCGTGGAAACTCCGCGCCGCCTGACCGAAAAGCAGCGTGAACTGCTCCGCCAGTTCGACGGCGACGACAATGGCAAGCAGTACGACCAGAGAAAGACCTTCATCGACAAGGTGAAGGAACTGTTCGATAAGTAACAAGAAATCCACCTTCTGTGAGGACGTAATGTTCCCCGGAAGGTGGATTTTTTGCATTTCGATTGCCGGCACCGGGAAGATTTTCCGCCGCAGAAGCGTTCTATAAGCGAAAACCCGCTGGATGGAGGGAACAAGAATGCGGAAAATCCTTGCAATGCTGCTGAGTGTGATGCTGCTGCTGACCGCGGCGGTTGCGGAAACGCCCGCTCCCTACGCGCCGGAGACGGTCCTGCCCCTCGTGGCGAACAATCGCCCGTACCGCGACTTTGCGCGCGGCGCGATTTCCTCAAGCGAGGACGCTATTGAACAGGCGAAAGCGTGGCTGTATCTGCCGCTGTTCGTCACGAACTTTTCCGCGAAGTCCGAAGCTGTCGACTGGTCTGCCATGCACGCGGAAGAGGGCTGGTATGTGACGGCGTACATGCGGAACACGTTTGTCTGGCTGCTGATGGATGAGCAGGGGCGCGTGCAGGCGTATGATTTCGACCTGCTGGGCAATGCCAGCCTGACATATGACGGCGCACTGCCAGACAACCTCGATGAGGCGATTTCCAGCTACATTCGGCGCTTTGCCGACCTGAACGGCTTTGTGGAAGTGGCGGATTACGCCCGCGAGGAAGTGACGACGTTTGGGGATTACGCCGTCGCGGTCACGGTGCAAGTGACGCTGGACGGCACACCGTACCGCTTCACGATGCGGTTGGACATGATGGCCTTCACATCGGTGGAGAACGTCAATCTGCACCCGGCCGCCGCGCAGACCCAGCGGGACATTCTCCTGCTCATGCGCGACAACTTGGCGGAAAAAGGCGTTGACATTACCCAGACGTTCTTCGCCGTTCAGGCGGATGATGCGGACGGCGAAACGAAACTGACGGGCATTGCCTCCTTCCCGGCGGACGCGGCGAGCGACGCGATTCGCGAACAGTACGGCGAACTGGAACGCTACACGCTGCATTACAGCGGGCGCGCGTCGGAAGCGGGCATCGAGCGCGTGGAGCTGTCCGACTGGCAGGAAACAACGGCGACTGCGCAATTCCCTCTGGCGCTGTATGCGCTGGTGGATGGCAAATATCTGGTGCCGGACGGCGAACTGGCGGCTGGCACAGCGTATCTTGCGCTGGACAGCATGGGGTTGCGTGGTAGAAACGTAATTCCGCTGGAGAGCATCACCATGCTGACCCGCATCCGCTACGCCCGCGCGGACGGTACATTCGCGGAAAGCTGGGTCTCGTCGGATACGCTGACGGAGAACGATGCGGCGCCTGCCGCCCCGAAGCGCGAGCCGATTCCGACGCTGGAAAGCTACCAAATCACCCTGAACGGCACGGCGTACACCGCGTTTGCCATCAACAAGGTGGAAAAGGGCTATGATGCTTTTGCGGACATTGCCGGCACGCAGACGGCGGTTGTGGATGTGCTGACGAGCGCCGCGCAGGGCGTGATTGCGGAGTACGGCGTGGACGCGTCGGATTTGCTGTGCCGCACCGTGGTGGAATACGGTTACCGCGCCGACAAAGGCTGCTGGCAGGTGGATTTCACGATTCCACAGCGCGACATGGCGGATGATGCCTATGAAGTGGAAGTGGATGACAAGGACGGCAAAGTGACGGGAATGTGGGGTCCGCAGGATGGAAATGGGTGAGACGAATTCGGAATTCGGAATTCGGAATGCGGAATAGTGCGTGTTGAGACAGCACGCGGAAGAATAGTTGTTTTCCAATATAAAAAGCGCCTGTGGTGGGCGCTTTTTATTGATGCTATTTTTGCATAGAGATGTGCGGTTATCCAGAAAATTTGTCGCTGTGGCGGCGGAACTCCTGCATAAACACGCGGGCATTGTATGCAGTCGTCACCAACCCAATCGCGCGAAAGGGTCAAGGGAGGAACTCCCTTGCGTCACTGCCACACATCCCCCAGCGACCGCAGCCAGCCGACAACATCCATCTGCCACGCGGATTCCAGCGCGGCGGGGGTCAGGATGGCGGAAATTTCGCCGTAAGCGCCCCGCCCGGAGGAAAGCAGCAGCGCGTGCGTGCCGAACTTCCGCGCAAGGGACAGGTCGTGGACGACGGATACCACCGCGTGTCCCGGTTCGCGCCGCCACGCGTCGATGAGCAGGAACAGCTCCTGCTGGAAGCGCAAATCCAAATGGTTGCCGGGTTCGTCCAGCAGCAGCACGTCCGGCTCCTGACACAGCACCTGCGCAAGCAGCATCCGCTGGCGTTCGCCGCCGGAGAGCGTCAGGATGTTTTGACGCCGCTTGTCCTGCAATTGCACGGCTTGGAGCGCGCGCTCCACCGCTTCCGCGCCGCCGTTGTCCGCCTGCAAAAGCCCCCGATGCGCGTATCGCCCCATCGCGACGACTTCTTCCACCGTGTAGGCGTAGGCAAGGTCGCTCAGCTGGCGCAGCATTGCCATCCGGCGCGCAAGCTGGCGCGGCTTCATGCGGCGCAGGTCGGTGCCGTCCAGCGTTACCAGCCCGGTGTAGGGCAGTTCTTGGCTGACGGCGCTCAGCAGGGTGGATTTTCCCGCGCCGTTCGGGCCGCAAATCATCAGCCATTGCCCGTCGGACACGGAAAAGGACACGTCATGCACAATCTCGGTGCGCCCGCGAAGGACAGAAACATGTTCGGCGGATAGGTTCATGCGCGCTCCCTCCTTTTCGTCCGCAGGAAGATGACAAGAAACGCCGCCGCGCCGATGATGGACGTGACCACGCCGACGGGCAGCACTGCCGGGGCGAGAATTGTCCGGGAAATCAGGTCGGCGAGGAGCAGGAAAATCGCGCCGCCGTAGAGACAGGCGGGCAGCGTCCGGCGGTGATTCGCGCCGACAATCAGGCGAATCATGTGCGGCGTGACCAGCCCGACGAAGCCGATGCCGCCGCCGACGGACACGCTCATGCCGATCATGGCGCTGACGCAGATCATCACGGTCAGCTTCACGCGCCGCACGGACACGCCCACATGCAGCGCGTATTCTTCGCCCATGCTCATGGCGTTGAGCGCCCGCGCCTGCGTCAGGATGATGCCGCCGCAGAGCAGCAGCGTTGCCAGCAGTGTCAAGGCATTTTGGTAGCTGGCGGAAGAGAGGTTGCCCATCGTCCAGAAGGTGATGGCGCGCAGCTTATCGCCGGAGAACGTTATCAGCAGCGACAGCAGCGCCGACACGAACATGGAGAACACAACGCCGAGGAGAATCAGCGTGTTGGTGGCGAGGGAGTGGTCAAGAGCGAAGGCGAGGGCAAGGAGGACGACGAGGGAGAGGAACGCGGAGAGCATCGCCGCACCCGCCGTGCCGCCGAAGGGCAGGAACGGGATGGACACGCCGCTGAGAATCGCAAGTGCCGCGCCGAGCGACGCGCCCGAACTCACGCCCAGCGTTGAGCCATCTGCCAGCGGATTGCGCAGCAGCCCCTGCATGGCGCAGCCGCCCAGCGCCAGCATTGCCCCCACCAGCGCCACGCACAGCACGCGCGGCAGACGGGTATACAGGATGATGGCGACGGCTGATCCGCTGGGCTGCTCCCAACCGGCGATGGCGCGGAAGATGATTTCCGCCGTATCGCGGAAGGGGACGCTGACGCTGCCCACGCCGATGCACAGAATCAGCGTCAGCACGGTCAGCAGCGCGAACAGCAGGTGCTCCCGCAGATGAAATGTCGTTTCTTTCATGATAACTCCTGATAGGAAAAGAGCCGCCCGCATCCACGACCTGCGAAGATGCGGACGGCTTTTGCTGATTAGCGGATGTGCCGACAGGTACGATTCGCCAAGCAGCAAGCAAGTTCAACTAACTTAGATGGGGAGGCAAAGGGGGCAATCGCAAAGCCCACTTGTCACCTCTGCAGAGGCGAAATCTCCTGCTTTCGGGAAAGAGCAGCTATGGTCGCAAGACCATGAGGGAGCGCGAAGTTACTGGCAGGGACGCTTCGCTGCCTGCGCCTTTGTGGACTTTTCCTTTGGAATGGTCACACGAGGAACAGTTGGGGCGTTGCCCCAAACCCTACCAGAGGCGCTGCCTCTGGACTCCGCAAGGGGAAATTTTCCCCTTGACCCCTTTCGCGCGATTGAGTTGACTTCGCTTTCATACTCCTTCCGCGTGCTGCGCTTTTGGCGGTTTAGCCGCGATTACGCCGCAGGCGTTACCTCTTCCTCCGCCGCATCCGTCACCAGATTCAGCAGGAACTGCGCCGCTTCCACCAGACGCGGGCCGGGGCGCGTCATCGCATTATTATCGCCCAGCACCACATGGCCTTCCTTCACCGCCGTCACGTCTTCCCAGCCCGCGCGGGAGCAGATTTCCGTCACGCCGTCCATGTCGTTGACCATGTAGTTCGTCGTCGTGATGATGTAATCCGGGTTCGCGGCAATCACCTGTTCTTCGCTCGCGCCGAACCAGCGCTGCTGGTCGTGGAATACGTTCGTCACACCGCACAGGGTCGCCAGTTCATCCATGAACGTACCCTGACCAGCAGACCAGATGCCGTAGGGCAGGGGGCTGATTTCAAAGTACACCGTCTTGCCGGAGACGTTCGCGGCGGCAGCCTTTTCCGCAACATCCGCAAAAGCAGCCTTCATGTCGGCAATCAGGGCAGCGGCTTCGTCGTTCTTGTCAACGAGTTCGCCCAGCAGGGTGATGGCGGTGTAAACGCCCGCAATGTCCTGCGCGCTGCTGACGACGACCTTCACGCCCGCCTGCTCCAAAGCGGCAATTTGCTCTTCGGTCTGGCTCATCGTCGTCATGACGACCACCTGCGGGTTCAGCGCCAGAATTTCTTCGATGTTTGTGTTCGAGCCGGACGCAACGACCGGCACATCCAGAATGGTTTCCGGGTAATCGACGTAAGTACCGCGGCCGACGATGGTATCCTGCGCACCCAGCGCGCAGAGGATTTCCGCGTCAGAGGGCTGGAGGACGACGATGCGCGTCACGGGCTCATCAATCGTGATTTCATGGCCGGTCATGTCCGTCAGGGTGACGGATTCGGCGAGCGCGGACATGCTCAGCAGCATCGCCAGCGCCAGCAGCAGGGCAAAGAAACGATTGGACTTCATAGGGGTATCCCTCCTGAAATGAAATCAAATGAAGCAGCGGAGGGGAACGAAAATGCCTGCTTTTCCGCGCACTTTTCGGGAAAAACAGGCACTTCAACAGACGCGGACAATTGCCGCGCTGTGTGCTTCCTCCCATCCCCAGGGGAGGCGTTTTCCCGTTCACAGGCAGGTCTCCCGGCTTGGCTTCCTCCGCAGGAACACCTTCCCAGCGATTTTTTCGCCAGTGGCTGCACCAATTCCTCGGCACACGTTCCCTTGTCTGCTTCACGGTTGCTGGGACAGCGCCGGTCTTGCACCGGCTTCCCATGTTTGCCGAACACGCCCGTGTCCGACGCCGCGCATCGCTGCGCACCTGTGTGGGCTGTTCATTTGTCACGGATATTATACATGCTGACGGCGCACTTGTCAATCTGTTACGCTTCCTTGACACTTTCCCGGCGATTTGCTATAATTCTGATGGAAGAAACCGCACTTGTGGATTTCATCCGTTTTCTTTGCATATCATTTCGCACACAAGGTGCGATTTTCCTTGCGCCCGCGGCGTGTCTCCCTGTAACAAATCCCATCAACAAACTTAGATGGGGATGCGAAGCAGTCCAGAGGGCGATCGCAAAGCCCTCTGGTCGCCTCCGCAGAGGCGAAACCCCTGCAATAAAAAGCTCACTACCGAAAAAGCACCCTTCCCCCAAAAGAAGAAAGCGCCCCTGTTCGGCGCGCTTTGCCGAACCTTCCCCCATAGGAGGTGAACACCATGGAACACCGCCCCTTTATCAGCGTCATTATCCCCGTCTGGAACGGGGCAAGGTACTTGGATGCTTGCCTGAACAGCATCCTGCGCCAAAGCTGGCAGCACTTCGAGATCATCATTGTTGATGACGGCAGCCGCGATGCAACGTGGAATATGCTGATGCACTGGAAGAAACAGGATGCGCGCATTATCCCTTTCCATCAGGAGAACGCCGGCGTGTCCGAAGCCCGCAATACCGCCATGCGCCACGCGTCCGGCGATTATTACCGCTTTGTGGATGTGGACGACCAGCTTCCGCCGGATTCGCTGGAACAGCTCGTTCGCTGCGCCGAGAAAAATCAGAGCGATTTGGTGCTGGCGGCGTATACCGAGGTGCTGGGCACGACCCGAACCGTCCGCGATTTGGGCAAATGCACCGATACGGTGGAGAGCGCCGAGTTCCTGCGCCGCTTGGAGCGCCTGAGCAACAGCTTTTATTACGGCGTGCTGTGGAATAAAATTTTCCGCGGCGACATCATCCGCCAGCATGACCTGCGCTTCACCTCCGGCTTGCACTGGGGTGAGGACTTCGTGTTCGTCATGCAGTACCTTGAGCACGCCGAGCGCATGTCCTACATCACCACCCCGGTCTACGATTACTTCCGCAACCCCCATGGCGCGGTTGTCCGCCAGCTGGTGAACTGCTTCCGACACCCCATTGTCTCCATTCAGGCACGCCTGACGGTCTACCGTTCTTACGAGCAGCTTTACCGCGCGCGCGGTCTGTACGACCAGTACAAGCGTATCCTCTGGCGCTACCTCTTCCGCTTTACGTTACGGAACTAATGCCGATTTCGGAACGAAAGCTGGATTTCACGGCGGAAAATTCCAAAACGGAAACAAAATCGGCGCAATATCTTTCTGCTGCGGACAAATTCAGCCGCAGATAACCCCAAAAGTGGCGGCGCCGAAGGGGTCAAGGGGGCGATCGCGGACTTCGTCCGTTTCCATTGCCCCCTTGTCGCGCCCGCAGGCGCGATTCCCCCTGCAACCCAAAAGCACAAGCAGCTTATAATAACAAAAATGAACCCTGAAGCTTACAGCGAGTGAGGCATCTTCATGTTCGACGACAGCTGTTATATGGAACCCCTCCATCTGGCGGGGCGGCTCATCATGGAAAACGGCGGCGAAACCTGCCGCGTCGAAGAAACCGTGCTGCGCATGGGCCATGCGTTCGGCTTCCGCGAGGTGGAATGCTTCGCCGTGCCAAGCGGGCTGTTCGTCAGCTACCGCAAGAGCGACGGCACCATCGAGACTGCCGTCAAGCGCATCCGCCGCAAGGGAATAGACTTGACCCGCATCGACGAGGTGAACGCCATCTCCCGCCATTTGGAGCAGGAGAAGATGTCCTGTCAGGAGGTGCTCAGCCAGCTCAAAGCTGTCGAGCGCCGACCTTCCCGCTTGTCCCCGCTGCAAATGGCGGGCGCGGCAGCCATGTCCACCGCTGGATGGTCACTGATGTTCGGCGGCGGCGTGTGGGACATGGTGACCGCATTCTTCGTTGGGCTGCTGATTGAGTGGGTGACACTGCTGATGGATAAATTCCACATGCAGACGCTCGTCGCGACGCTGGCAGGCGGCTTCCTCGCGGCGTTCCTCCCGATGGCGGTCAACCGCCTGACCGGGGCGCTGGTTGTCGAAGCGGCCGTCGCGGGCGCGCTGATGCCCATGCTGCCCGGCTTGGCGATGACGAACGCTGTGCAGGACACCATGCGTGGCGATATGGTATCGGGCATTTCCTCAGCGGTCAGCGCGGCGATGTCGGCGGTGCTGCTTGCTGTCGGCGCACTGGCGGGCACGGCGTTTCTGCGCCTGCTGACGGGAGGTGCGGCATGAGTTACGAACCGCTGGGTCAGGGGCTGTGGTATTTTCTGACGTCGTTTGTTGGTACGCTCGGCTTCGCGATTCTGCTTCATGCGCCCAAACGCGCGTGGCTGCCCGCAAGCCTGATTGGCGCAATGACTTACACGCTCTATTGGTCGCTCAAGCAGCTTTCGCTCGATGAGGCCGCGTCAATGTTCCTCGCGGCGCTGTTCGGGTCGCTGCTGGCGCAGTTCTGCGCAAGGAAAATGCGCATGATTGCGACGATTTTCCTGCTGCTGTCGGTGGTGGCGCTTGTGCCGGGGCTGGGGCTGTACCGCTGCATGGAGCAGCTGGGGCATCAGCAGTATGCCCTCGGCGCGCAGACCGGCATCCTGACGATGGCAGGCATCCTGATGATGGCGCTGGGCATCGGTGTGGGCAGCTTCCTGTTCAAGCTCGTCGTCAGCGGGACGAAGAAAATCATGCCGGGAGGAAAGCAGAAATGAGCATCAGCGTGATGGCGATGGGGCGCATGAAGGAGAAGCCCTATCGGCAGATGGCGGATGAATACCTGAAGCGGCTGTCGCGCTACGGCAAGTTCGAGGAGATTGAGCTGCCGGATTTGCCTGAACCCGCGAACACGTCCGAAGCCATTGAGCGGCAGATTCGCGACAAAGAGGGCGAAATGATGCTCAGCCGCCTGAAACCGTCGGACTATGTGATTGCGCTGACGATTCCCGGCAAGATGCACGATTCGCCCGGCTTGTCGCGCCATTTGGATGAACTGCTGACGCGCGGCGAGAGCAGCATTGTATTCGTTATCGGCGGTTCGCTGGGGCTGGGGGATGCCGTCATCCACCGCGCAAACGAGGAAATGTCGATGAGCAAAATGACGTTCCCGCATCAGCTGGCGCGCGTGATGCTGCTGGAACAGCTGTATCGTGCCATGAAAATCCGCGCAGGAGAGAGGTATCATAAATGAGCGAGCAGAAAAATCAGCAGAAGCAGCCGCCGAAGCGGGCAACATCCGGCATTTTTGCCATCCTGATGGCATTGCTGCTGTTCCTCCTGGGACAGCAGGGGATTTTGCCGCTGGGCGACACGGCGGATGCGCCGGATGCCCTGCCGACCGCAACCATCGCCGCGGCGTTGACGGACAGCCCGACCGCCGCACCGGCGCGCACCGAAAAGCCGACCGCCGCGCCCAAGCAGACGGCGATTACCGCGCCGCAGGACATTGCGGACTACATCTTCGCCCACGGGACGCTGCCGGACAACTTCCTGACGAAGAGCGAAGCGCGGCAGCTGGGCTGGGACAGCAGCCAGAACTACGTCAGCGACGTCGCACCGGGATATTCCATCGGCGGTGACAAGTTCGGCAACTACGAGGGGTTGCTGCCGGATGCATCCGGGCGCAAGTGGTACGAAGCGGACGCGAACTACACGGCCGGGCCGCGCGGCGCAGAGCGAATCCTCTACTCGTCGGACGGGCTGGTGTACTACACGAGCGACCACTACCAGACGTTTACGGAAATGCACCCGTCGGGGAAATAAAAGGGAATAAAAGGACGACCTCTTTCGGCTGATGGATTCAGCGGGAAAGAGGTCGCCGTTTAATTTGGGGGATTAACGATTGAACTGGAAAAGCAGCATATGATTGCGCAGCTCATCCGGCGAGGAAGCGCCGAACTCGGCGGCTAACGCATCCGCATTGTCGGGCAAGGGCATATTTCCGTCAATAGCAAGCGCAAAATCACTGGGAATTTCCGGGAGTGATGCCATGCCTTGCGGAATGCCGCCTAATTTGCGCATTAAGCCAATGCTGGGCGCATTCAGCGGCTTAACACGGCTTATGAAAGTGCGGCAGCCTGTGACCTGCGTATAGCGTTCCATCAGCATGGAAAGAGTGGGAAAGCCGATGCCTTGATGCTGATAATCTTTGATGAGCGCAATACCCAGTTCGGGAGCGGATTGCTCTGTAAAACTCTGCAAGTCGCAGAAACCGCAGTAAGCGTCATCAGCCTTGCGAATCACAGCACATATCAAATCCTTGGGTGTGTTAAAAATCTCCCAGAGGAGCCGACGTGCTTCTTCACCATGCTCGCTCTCAAAAAGCCACTTGCAAGCGGGCTGTGTGTTTCTTATATCGTCGAAATATGCGTCACGGTCTTTCGGAAGAAACTGGCGGAGCAGGTATTCACTGTTTTCGGCAGCAATGCCGTGCTCACCGAAGAATGACTGACGAATTTCGTCTGCGGAAAGCGGCATCTGGCGTATTCCTCCCTCAGCTCAATGCAAACTGCGACTGATACAAATTCGCATAGAATCCCTGCTTCTTCAACAGCTCCTCATGCGTTCCTTGCTCAATAATATGCCCATCCTTCATCACCAGAATCACATCCGCTTCCTGAATCGTCGAAAGCCGATGCGCCACGATGAACGACGTGCGCCCATTCATCAGCCGCGCAAAGGCGGACTGAATCTTGATTTCTGTGCGCGTGTCGATGGAAGACGTTGCTTCGTCCAGAATCAGCATCGGCGGCAGTTCACCGTTTTCGCCGCCCAGCATCACGCGGGCAATGCAGAGCAGCTGCTTCTGTCCCTGCGAGATGTTGCCGCCGTTTTCGGTGATAACCGTGTCGTAGCCGTCGGGCAGGCGGCGGATGAAGCTGTGCGCGTGGGCGGCCTTCGCGGCGGCAATAACGTCCTCTTCCGACGCGTCGGGGCGGCCGTAGGCGATGTTGTCGCGAATCGTGCCCGCCTTCAGCCAAGTGTCCTGCAAGACCATGCCGAAGCTCTTGCGCAGGGAGTGGCGTGTCGCGTCGCGGATCTCCGTGCCGTCGACAAGAATCGCACCGCTGTTTACGTCGTAGAAACGCATCAGCAGGTTAATCATGGTCGTTTTGCCGCAGCCGGTCGGGCCGACGATGGCAATGCGCTGACCGGGCTTGACGTGCAGGTTGAAGCCCTCAATCAGCGGGCGATCAGGCACATAGCGGAAGCAGACGTCTTTGAGGTCAACCGTGCCCTTGGGGGAGAGCACGGCGGCGTTTTCCTTGTCCGGCACGCGATCATCCTCATCCAGCAGGGAGAAAACGCGCGCGGCGCAGGCGAGAGCGTTTTGCAGCTCGGTCACAACGCCGGAGATTTCGTTGAAGGGCTTGGCGTACTGGCTGGCGTAGCTGAGGAAAACGCTCAAGTCGCCTACGGAAATGCCGCCGCCGACCGCCGACAGCGCGCCGACGAGCGCGACTGCCGCATAGATGATGTTGTTGACCAGACGGGTGGAGGGGTTCGTGAGGCTGGAGAAGAACGTCGCGTTCAGGCTGACGCGCCCCAGTTCATCGTTGATGCAGTCGAAATCGCTCAGCGAGGCGGCTTCGTGCCCGAAGGACTGCACGACCTTCTGCCCTTCAATCAGCTCGTTGATGAGCGCCGTCTGCTGCCCGCGCACACGCGCCTGCTCGGTGAAGTAGTGGTGCGTCTTTCGGGCGATGAAGGACGCGACGAACATCGACAGCGGCGTCAGCACCACGACCAGCAGGGCAATCATCCAGTTCTTGATGAGCATGATGGTCAGCGTGCCGACAATCAGCACAACGCCGGTGAACAGCTGCGTGAAGCCCATGAGCAGACCGTCGGAGAAGGTGTCCACATCGGCAATCATGCGGCTGACGAGGTCGCCGGAGGGATGCGCGTCCAGATAACTCAGCGGCAGGCGCTGGAGCTTGTGGAACGCCGCGTTGCGCAGGTCACGGCTGATGTTGTAGGCAATCTTGTTGTTGCTGGTGGCAAGAAACTGCTGGGCAGCCGCAGACAGCGCCGCAACGACGGCAATCCACACCGCAAAGACCAGTACGCCGGACAGATTTACCTGACCCGCGCCGATCATCTGGTCAATCGCCTTGCCGGTCAGAATCGGGATGAGCAGCTGCGCCGCCGCGCTCACGCACGCGCACAGCAGGCTGATAATCACCAGCACCCGATATGGCTTCACATATTGCAGGACGCGCAGGAGCGTGCCCTTCTGCTGCTTGAGCTTATTGGTCTTCACTGCACGTCACTTCCCTTCCGGAACTGGCTTTCGTGGATTTCGCGGTAGACCTCGCATGTCTGCATCAGCGTATCGTGCTTGCCGATGCCCACCACATGCCCGTCGTCCAGCACGATAATCTGGTCGGCGTGGCGCAGGGACGAGGTGCGCTGGGAGACGATGAAGAGCGTCGTATCCGCGGGCAGGGTGCGCAGGGCCTTGCGGAGCGCGGCATCTGTGGCGTAGTCCAGCGCGGAGGCGCTGTCGTCCAGAATCAGAATGTCAGGATGTCCCACCAGCGCGCGGGCGATTGTCAGGCGCTGGCGCTGACCGCCGGACAGGTTGCGTCCGCCCTGCTCCACCGGATCATCGAGCTTGCCCGGCTTCTGGCGGACAAAGTCCTCCGACTGCGCAATGGACAGCGCGTGCCACAATTCTTCGTCCGTGGCATTCTCGTTGCCCCAGAGCAGATTCGAGCGAATCGTCCCCTTGAACAGCTGTGCCTTCTGCATGACGACCGCAACGTGGCGGTTCAGCTCCGCCTTGGAATAGGCGGTAATCGGCTGACCGAGCAGGGTGACCTGCCCCTTCGTTGCGTCATAAAAGCGCGGAATCAGGCTGACGAGCGTCGTTTTGCCGCTGCCCGTGCCGCCGATAACGCCGATGGTCTGCCCCTTCTTTGCCGTGAAGGTCACATTGGACAGACTTTCCGCACCAGCACCCTGATAGCGCAGGGACACATGGTCGAACGCCACCGCCACATCGGAAGCAGCATCCGCCGAAACGGGCTTCTCCGGGAATGCCATCGTCGAGGGCGTATCCAGCACCTGCGACACGCGGCCCATGCTGGCAATCGCGCGGGTGAGCAGCACGACGAGGTTCGCCAGCTTCACCAGTTCCACCAGAATCTGGCTCATGTAGTTCACCAGCGCCACCACGTCGCCGGAGAGCAGCGCGCCGCTGCCAATCTTGTTCGCGCCGAAGTACAGAATGCCGATGATGCCGAGGTTGACCACGACATACGTCAGCGGATTCATCAGCGCGGCAATGCGGCCGACTTTGAGCTGCATGGCGTTCAGGCTGCCATTCTGCTGGACGAAGTTTTCTTCCTCCGCGTCCTCACGCCCGAACGCGCGCACGACGCGGACACCGGAGAGGTTCTCGCGCGTTGCGCCCGTGACCGCGTCCAGCCGGGACTGAACGGTTTTGTACATGGGCGAGGTGATGCGCATGATGCCAAAGACAATCACCGCCAGCACGGGAATCGCCGCGAGGAAAATCAGCGCAATTTGTGTATCAATGGTGAAGGCGGCGATCATCGCGCCCGCGACGATGAACGGCGAACGCAGGAACAGGCGCAGGAACATGTTCAGACCATTCTGCACCTGATTGACGTCGCTGGTCATGCGCGTAATCAGCGTCGAAACGCCCAGCGTGTCCAGTTCGGAGAAGGAGAGCGACTGGATGTGCGCCATCAGCTCATGCCGCAGCCCGGTGGAAGTGCCGATGGCGGCGCGCGCCGCGAAATACTGCGCGGTGAAGGAGCAGAGCAGTCCGATGAGCGCCATCAGCACCAGCAGGCCGCAGCGCGTCCAGATGTACGTCGTATCGCCGCCCGCAATACCGACCTTGATGATGTCCGCCACCACCATTGGCACAAGCAGGTCGAATGTGGCTTCCAGCATCTTGAACAGGGGCGCGAGAATGCTCTCCTTGCGGAAGCGCCGGAGGTAGGGGTACAAGTGCTTCATACGATTCCTCCTGATGCTGTTTCGGATTTTCGATGAAGCATCCGGGAACAGCATGATAGGTATTCGCCCCATTATACCGTATTTTTCGTCATTTGGATAGTCAGCAGAAGCGATTCTTGCAATTTTCCCTTGACGAAGATGATTTTCCCCTTTAGAATAGGAATGCTGCCCTGAACAAAGCAGAAGGAGAAGCCCGCTATGAACAAGCATTCCACCGTGCGGAAGCAGTTCTTCCGCTACGTTTCTCAAAACATCCTCGGCATGATTGGCGTCTCCGCCTATATCCTCGCCGACACCTTCTTTATCGCACAGGCGCAGGGGGCGGACGGCATCGCCGCTCTGAACCTTGTCCTGCCCGTTTATTCGCTGATTTTTGCCTTGGGCGCGATGCTGGCGACCGGCGCGGCGACCCGCTTCGCCTTGGAGCGTCACGAAGGAAAACACGCCGACGGCTATCTTGCGGAAGCCCTCGCATGGGCGGGAATTTTGTCTGTGCCGTTCATCCTGCTGGGTATTTTCAGCGCGGAGGGCATCGTGCGGCTGCTTGGCGGCGAACCGGACATCGTGACGGTCGGCGCGCCGTATACACGCATTTTCCTGCTCTTCACGCCCTTCTTCATGTGCAACTACATCCTGCGCTCCTTCGTCCTCAACGACGGCGATCCGTCGCTTGCCATGACCGCGACGATGGCATCCAGCCTGTTCAACATCGTCATGGACTGGGTGCTGATGTTCCCGCTGGGGATGGGCATGGCGGGCGCGGCGCTCGCAACGGCGGCATCCCCCATTGTCGGCATGGGGATTAACGCCCTGCACTTCCGCAAAAAGACGAATACGCTGTGCTTCCGCTGGCATAAGCCGACGTTCAAACTGCTGGCGCACGTCAGCGCGGTGGGCGTATCCGGGTTCATCGGGGAAATCGCGGGCGGCATGACGACGATGGTGCTGAATTTCCTGATTCTGGGACTTTCGGGCAGCATCGGCGTCGCGGCGTATGGCGTGGTGGCGAATGTCGCCATCGTCGCAACGGCGATTTTCTCCGGCATCTCGCAGGGCTCGCAGCCGCTGCTCAGTGATGCGTACAGCCGCGGTGAAACGGGACAGGTGCGGCAGGTGCTGATGATGAGCATCCTGACGGCGCTGACGCTTTCGGTGCTGATGATTGTCTGCTTCGAGGTGTTCGCCGAGCCGCTGGTGGCGGTGTTCAACAGCGAGCATGACCCGGTGATGGCGAATTTGGCATGTCAGGGAATGCGGCTGTACTTCCTCGGCTACTTGTTTGCGGGGTTCAATATCGCCGGAACGGGCTATTTGAGCGCGGTCGGCGCGGCGAAATGGGCGATGATTACGTCCATCCTGCGCGGCGTGGCGGCGATTGTGCTCTGTGCGCTGGTGATGGCGGCGCTCTTCGGCATGACGGGTGTGTGGCTGGCGTTCTGCGCGGCGGAAGCGATCACGGCGGGGGTCATGGCGGTCGCGATGAAGAAAACGGCGATTGTGTGAGCCTGCAAAGGAAAACAAGGCATATCTGAAGCGGAAAACAGACGCAGATGACGCATTTTCACCCCGCCCTCCTCTCCATCCTCCTCGCGCTGAGCGTCAATCGCTCCTGCAATTGACACAAAAACTCCCGATTCGTGGGCTTGCCGCGTTCGGGGTCGACCGACTGGCCGAAGAAACGCGCAATCGCATCGTAGTCGCCGCGATTCCATGTTGATTCGATAGCGAGCCGCAGCCGACGCTCGACGGCGCACGGGGTCAGCTGCGCGCGGCGCGCCATCAGCGGGTATAAGCCGTGCGTCACGTCTGTCAGCAGTGACGGATGCACGACTGTCAGCGCCGCCATTTCCGGCAGAAATGCCCACGCCCGGAGTGTCCGCGGCATCCCCAGCGCCGTCAGCAGCTGACGTGCCAGTTCGGTGCATTCCGGCAGGTGTGCCGCCGCCAGCGCGGGCAGACGGAGCACGGAGAACCACGCCGGCAGCTGCGAAATTTCCGGCAGCCTGCCGTCCAGACCACCCAGCAGGAACGGCGGCGCAAGCGGCGGATGGCGAATCAGCGATTGCGTCAGGCAGTCCGCCGCCGGGCAGGGGAGGAGCAGCACCGCATCCACCGACTCCTGCGACAGGCGGAAAAGCGCTTCCTCGGCGGTCAGGGCGGTTTGGCAGCGGGTTTCCTCGCCCAAATCCTCAATTTCCGCCCGAAGCTGGGCAAGCGTCAGCGGATTATCCGCCAGAAGCAGAAAACAGCGCGGCTGCATGAAAAGAACCTCCATTGACGAAAATGTCGGTGGAGGTTTTCTATATATCAGGCGGGGATTCCTGCCGGAAAAATAGGAGCCTTTGTCGATATGCTGATTTCCTACTTTTTCCTGATTATTGGTCAGCTGAAGTTCCCTGCATCTGCGACAGCATCCAGTCCACATACAGGCCGTACCCCTGCGTCGGGTCGCTGACGAAAACGTGCGTCACCGCGCCGATCAGCTTGCCGTCCTGGATGATGGGGCTGCCGCTCATGCCCTGCACGATGCCGCCGGTCGCGTCCAGCAGGCGCGTATCTGTCACGCGCAGCACCATGCTTTTGGCGGCGGGAGCGTTCTGCTGGCTGACGTGGGTGACTTCGACAGTATATTCCTGTACGCCGCCAGTGCCGATGGTGCTGAGGATGGTCGCCGCGCCCGTGTGGACGGACGAGCGCGTGCCAATGGGCAAGCCGTCGGGATAGAGCGGGTTTGTCACGGCGGTGGTGAGTGTGCCGCTGATGCCGAGAGTCGTGTTCTGCGCAATGTCGCCCAGCACGGCGGCGTTTTGCAGGAATGAGCCTTTCAGTTCGCCCGGAACGCCGCGCTGCCCCTTCTGTACTGCGACGATGCTCGCTTTCAGCACACGCCCTTCCCGGACGGTCAAGATGCTGCCCGTGTCGCCGTCGGTGATGGCGTGACCGAGCGCGGCGTACTGCCCTGAATCCGGGTCGTAGAAGGAGAGCGTGCCAATGCCCGCGGTGCTGTCGCGCACCCATGCGCCGAGGCGGACAACCCCGGTGGCGTCATCCTGCACGGGGGTGAGGGTTGCGTGGGCGGTCGTACCGTCGCGCATGTATTCGATGAGCAGGGGCGACGTGCCGTTCTGCTGGGCAATTTCGCTGACGTCGGCAACGCGCTCGATGGCGTGTCCGCCGATGCGCAGGAGGACGTCGCCGGGTTGCAGTCCGCAGTCCCGCGCGGGGCAGACACCCTTCTTTACGTCCGACAAGCCGACAATCAGCACGCCGTCCGTCCGCATGGCAACGCCGAGCGCCTGCCCGCCGGGAATCAGCCGCTTCTCCGGGCTGACTTCCACCTCCACGCGGCGAAGCGGGATGCCGAGGATGCTCAGCAGCAGTTCCGACGTGCCGCTTTTCTGCCCGGTTACGCTGACGTACTGGCTGAGCGTCTCGTCCTGCGACGCACTGACCTCTAAGCCCTCGCCCGACGCGCGCAGCATCCCCGTCAGCAGCGAAATCGGCTCATCCTGCGTCAGCCGCAGGGACGCGGGAAGCGCCCGAAGCGCCTGCTGCGTGGGCGAAAAATACCCCAGCGTCAGCAGAAGCGTCAGGACAAGCCCGACCGCGCGGCGCAGGGGTGAAGGATGTTTCTTCATGCCGATGCCCTCCCATTCGCAAGCAGGATGCGCCGGGAGGGCAAATTTTATAATGGAATAATTTTCAAAAGAGGGAGAACGAGGGGAGCGTCCCTCCCTTTCGCGCGATTGAGTGCATCATACGCCCTATCGCCAGCGCTTCTGCATGGGCGGCATCCTGCGGCGCATCGTCTCAAATCGCAATTCGTACAGCTGGGCGCATCCTTTTCTCCCCACTGTACACAAAATCGCGCCAAATGGAAAGCGCTCTCTTGTAATTGTGCGCAATGTGGTGTACAATCGAAACAGAATACCATGGTGAAGGGGTTGAACGTTCATGCTTGCACGAACGCTGGGATACGGCCTGAGCGGCGTCAGCGGATTCGCAGTGAAGGTGGAGGTCTACGCGGCGACGGGGATGCCGGCGCTGGAGATTATCGGGCTGCCGGACGCGTCGGTCAAGGAAAGCCGCGACCGCGTGAGCGCCGCCATCGTCAACAGCGGATTTACCATGCCTATTTCGCGCCTGACGGTGAACCTTGCGCCCGCCGACCAGCGAAAGGAAGGCCCTGCGTTCGATTTGCCGATTGCCATCAGCATCCTGATGGCGTCGGGGCAATTGGAAGGCATGGACTTGACGCAGACACTGATGCTGGGCGAATTGTCGCTGGATGGTTCGCTGCACCCCGTGCGCGGCGCGCTGCCGATGGTCATCAGCGCGAGCGAGCAGGGGATTGTGGACATTATTCTGCCGGAAGGGAACGCCGAGGAAGTGGCGTGCATTCAAGGACTGCGGGTCTATCCGGCGAGCAGCCTGCGGCAGGTGGTGAATCACCTGAAGGGGCGCGAATCCATCCCCGTGCAGCAGCAGCGGCAGTACAGTGACGTGGTATCGGCGGTCAAGTGCGCGGTGGATATGGCACAGGTGCAGGGGCAGGTTGGCGCGCGCCGGGCGCTGGAAGTGGCGGCCAGCGGTGGACATAATCTGCTGATGGTCGGCACGCCCGGTTCGGGCAAGACGATGCTGGCGCGCTGTCTGCCGGGCATTCTGCCGCCGCTGACCTTCTCCGAATCGCTGGAGACGACGCGTATTCACTCCATCGCCGGCCGCCTTGCGCCGGGTACGGGGCTGATGGCGGAGCGCCCGTTCTGCGCGCCGCACCATAGCGCATCCGTCGCGAGCATGATTGGCGGCGGGTCGAACGCAAAGCCGGGTGAAGTATCGCTGGCGCACAATGGCGTGCTGTTCTTGGATGAACTGCCGGAGTTCAGCCGCAACACGCTGGAAGCGCTGCGCCAGCCGCTGGAGGACGGCGTCGTCAGTGTGACGCGCATCCACAATCAGGCGCAGTACCAGTCCAGCTTTATGATGGTTGCCAGCATGAACCCCTGCCCTTGCGGATTTTATGGCAGCAAGACGAAAAAATGCCGCTGCTCTGCGAAGGATATCCGCCGCTACCTCGACCGCATCTCCGGCCCGCTGCTTGACCGCATTGACATTCAGGTGGAGGTAGACGCTGTGCCCGTGAAGGAAATCAGCGAGGGTGGCGCGGCGGAATCCTCGGCGGAAGTTGGCGCGCGCGTGCGGAAGGTGCGTGAATTGCAGCAAGCCCGCTATGCGCAGGACGGCATCCACTGCAATGCGCAGCTTGACGCGGGCTTAAGCAAAAAATACTGCCCGATGACCCCGGAAGCAACGGCGCTTCTGCACATGGCAGTGGAGCGCATGGGCATGAGTATGCGCGCATACGGCCGCGTGGTGAAGGTCGCTCGGACGATTGCCGACATGGACGGCGCGGATATCATCGGCACGACACACGTTGCGGAGGCAATCCAATACCGCGAACTCGACGGGAAGTACTGGAAGGGCTGAAGCATTCCGTTTCCCTTGCGCAACAGGGAAATGACCGCAGGAAACGCGTTGGAGGTGCTTACGGGGCAATTTCATTTATTGTCTCCTTGTAGGATGGAAGGACGGAAGGAATAATCGGGAGAAGGAGAACCATGACAGCACAAATCAAAATGACGCGCAAAGAAGCGGAAGTCCAAATGGCGTGCTTCCGGCAGACGTTCTCCAGTGTGCGGCTGCTGAACGAAAAGGCCGTTCTGCACGCACCGCAGGCGCATTCCAAGCGCACCGAACTTGAATGCCGCGTGCTGCACGAAAAGCGACAGCTCACTACACTCGACGTTACCCCGCAGCGGGCAGAGCAAATTTTCGCCCGCTATGTCGAGGTGGACGGCGAACCCTGCGTGCTGGAGCTCGTACAGGACTTACAGCAGGATACCCCCGAAGCCGTGGTGCAGCGCCGACAGATGCTCACCCAGACCGGCAGCATGGGCGAAAAGCTCTACCGCGACGCGCTGACCGGGCTGTATAATCGCCGCTATTATGAGGATGCCCTGAAGAATCGCAGCATGGAAGCTGGTGTTGCCGTCCTGGACATGGACGGCTTCAAGGCATGCAACGAAACGTATGGGCATCAGGCGGGCGATAAGATGCTGGAAGCCGCCGTTGGCGTGATGCGCCACTGCGTTCGCCGTTCGGACACCATCATCCGCTATGGCGGGGATGAGTTTCTGCTGCTCCTGCCGCACATCGAGGAAGCCACCTTTCAGCAGAAATTGCAGGATATCTGCTGCCAAATCAGCGAAACCCGGCTGCCAGGGCTGGAGGACATCCGCCTGTCCGTCAGCATCGGCGGGTTGATTAACCGCGGCGAGCCGATTGACTGCGCGGTTGAACGCGCCAATCAGCTGATGATGCAGGCAAAAAAGAGCCGCAATGCCGTTGTTACGGATTCCGAAATCGCCGCGGAAGATATTGCGCCGCGCAAGGATACCCGCCCGCGCATGAAAATCCTCATTGTCGATGACTCCCGGACGAACCGCGCCATTCTCAATGGGTTGATACCCGACCGCTACGACGTGTTGGAAGCAGCTGATGGGCTGGAGGGCTTGGATATGCTCCGGCGCTACGGCACGGAAATCGCTCTTGTGCTGCTGGATTTGCTTATGCCGACGCTCAGCGGATTTGATATGCTTTCGCTGATGGCGGCGAATCAGTGGCTGGAGGAAATTCCCGTCGTCATGATTTCCAGCGAGAACGACGCGGACACCATCCACCGCGCCTACGATTTAGGCGTGAGCGACTACATCACCCGCCCGTTCGACGCCGATGTCGTCAGCCAGCGGATCAGCAACACCATCAAGCTCTATGCCCGCCAGCGGGGCTTAAGCAATCAGGTGCGCGACCAGATTCACGAGAAGGAGCGCAGCAATCGCCTGATGCTGGAAATCATCAGCGAAGTCGTCAGCGCCCGCAACGGCGAAAGCGGCGCGCACATGCGCCACCTCTGCCTGCTGACGGAAGTGCTGCTGGATACCCTCGTCAGCAAAACGAAGCGCTATACCCTCACGCCGCATGAACGCAAGGTCATCGTGACCGCATCGGCGTTCCACGATATCGGCAAAATGGGCATCGACGAGAAAATCCTCAACAAAAGCGGCCAGCTGACCGAAGAAGAGTACATTGTCATGAAGTCGCATACGCTGATTGGCGCATCCATGCTCGCGCGCTTGGACCACTACCGAGATGAAGAATTGGCGCGCACGGCGTACCAGATTTGCCGCTGGCATCACGAGCGCTACGACGGCGGCGGCTACCCCGACGGCTTGAAGGGCGAGGAAATCCCGATTGCCGCGCAGGTCGTTTCCATTGCCGATGCGTATGATGCGCTGATTTCGCCGCGCGTCTATAAGGAAGGCTTTTCGCACGAACAGGCAATGCAGATGATTCGCAATGGCGAATGCGGCGCGTTCAATCCGCTGCTGATTGAATGCTTGGAGGATTCGCAGAGCAGAATTCGGTATCTTGCGTCGATGACGGCGGAACGCTTCAGTTAAAAAGTATTCTATGCAACACCGCACAAATGAGGTGTTACCCTAATGAACCGGCGGTGCAATGCCGCTGGCTTTTTGCATCTTCCACAAGGAGCAAAACCACATGGTGAAACGAATTTTGCAGTATTTCCGCCGGGAAACGGTGCTGAGCGCGGCACTCGTCTGCGCGCTGCTGTCTTTCCTGCTGACCCCGCCGTCGGTCATACACTTGCAGGGCATTGACACGACGACGCTGCTGATGCTCTTCTCGCTAATGACGATTGTCGCGGGATTCCGGCGCATGGGCGCACTGGATGCCGTCAGCCGGAAACTCACCCGGCGTGTGACGACGCTCCGCGGACTTTCGGCGGTGATGGTGGCGCTGTGCTTTGCACTCTCAATGCTGGTGACCAATGACGTTGCTTTGCTGACGCTTGTGCCGCTGACGCTGCTGCTCTTCCGCGCTGGCGGGCAGAAAAGCACCATCTGGACAGTCGTGCTGGAGACGGTCGCGGCGAATCTGGGCAGCATGGTCACGCCAATTGGCAATCCGCAGAATCTGTACCTGTACACGTCCGGGCGGCTGACGGCGCTGGATTTCCTGACCCTGCTCGCGCCGTATGCCGCCGTCGCGCTTGCGCTGCTGCTGGCACTGTGCCTGCTGCTGCCGAAGGAGCGCGTTGCGGTGGATGCGTCCGCGCGCGCACCGCTGGCGGGGAAGATGCTCACGCTGTATGGGGCATTGAGCGCACTGGCGCTGCTGGCGATTGCGAAGGTGCTGCCTGCGTGGGTGCTGGCGGCGGCGGTGTTCCTTGGTACGCTGGCGCTGGACAGGGGGACAATCCGGCAGGTGGATTACACGCTGCTGGCGACGTTCGTGTGCTTCTTTGTCTTTGTGGCATCGGTGAAGGCGTGCGAGCCGGTGCGCGCGTGGCTGGAAGCGATGATGGCGCGCAGCCCGATGGCGGTGGCGCTGCTGACGAGTCAGGTCATCAGCAACGTGCCGGCGTGCCTGCTGCTGTCGCCGTTCACGCAGGACGCGAAAGCGCTGGCGCTGGGGGTTGATCTGGGCGGACTGGGGACGCTGATTGCGTCGCTGGCGAGCCTGATTTCGTTCCGGCTGTACGGGGCGGGCGATGGCGCGCGGAAGGGCAGGTACTTCGCGGTGTTCACAGGGGTGAATGTGCTGTTTCTGGCGGTGATGCTGTTTCTGGCGGCAATCTTGTAATCAATGCGCAATTAGGAATGAGCAATGCGGAATGAGATAATACTATTTCCAGATTCACCTGCGCCATCTGCTTGCGCCTTTTCCCTTCTGGCGTCCGCTCATTCCACTTAGCGTAGCGCTGCTACGCTGCGTTTCATTCACGTTAGCCAGAATGAAAAATTCGCGGCGCATCTTGGCGCATTCTTATCTGAAAATAGTATCAATGCGCAATTAGGAATGAGCAATGCGGAATGAGATAAAAACGGCGGCGAAGGAATGCAAATTCCCGCGCCGACGAAAAATGGGCTTGTAATCATACAAAATCTATGGTATTATAGCGCTATCAGAGGAGGTGTTCCTGTTGAAGATTTCGACAAAGGGACGCTATGCCCTGCGGATGCTGGTCGATGTGGCGCAGCATCAGAGCAGCGGAACGGTGACGCTCAAGGAAATTGCGGAGCGTCAGGGCATTTCCAAGAAGTATCTGGAGCAGATTGCGCTCGTGCTGTCGCAGGCGGGCATTCTCCGCGGCGCGCGCGGGCATCAAGGCGGCTATCGGCTGGCAATTGCGCCGGAAAAGCTGTCCGTGGCGGAAATTATCCGCGTGATGGAAGGGTCGCTTGCGCCGGTAGCGTGTCTGGATCGTCACCCGAATGAGTGCGAGCGCTGCAATGAATGTCAGACGCTATTCGTCTGGGAGGGGCTTGACCGCGTGATTCAGAGCTATCTTGAGGGGATTACCCTTCAGGACGTGCTGGCTCATCCCCTGCCATAAGCGTCCGCACGACGTGGGAGGCAATCAGCAGCCCCATTGCTCCCGGTACAAACGCGGTGCTGCCGGGAATATCCTTGCGGCGACCGCTCTCTTCCGCAATCGGCTGGACAGGCGGATGCATTGGTTCGAGCGAATAGGCAACGGTCATGTGCCGGATGCCTTTTTTCTTGCACGAAACGCGCATCGCCCGCGCCAAGGGGCAGACACTCGTCTTCGTAATGTCGGCAATGCGCAGGCAGGACGGGTCGAGCTTGTTGCCCGCGCCCATCGCGCTGATGAAGCGGATGCCGCCCTGCTCGCAGCGGCGCGCGAGTTCCAGCTTGGCAGCAATGGTATCCACCGCATCTACCACAAAGTCGTACACAGACAAATCAATTTCGTCCGCATTTGTTGGCAGATAGAACATCTTGCGGCAGTTCACACGCACATGGGGGTTGATGTCCTTCAGGCGCGCTGCCATCGCGTCCACCTTATCTTGCCCGATGGTCGAATGCAGGGCGATAATCTGCCGATTCAGGTTGCTGATGCTCACGTCGTCGCGGTCGAACAGGTCGATTTCCGCAATGCCGCTGCGCACCAGCGCTTCGCACACATATCCGCCGACGCCGCCCACGCCGAACACCGCCACGCGCGCCTGATGCACGCGGTCAAAGGCACTCTGCCCGACGAGCGAAATCGTCCGGGAAAACTGTTCCATGTTGTTCACACTCCCGCGCTTATCATAGCACATCCGGGGGAAAGGTTCAAGCGAAAATCCGCTATTGATGCTATTTCCGGATTCACCTGCGCCGCCTGCGAATTTTCATCCTCCCAATAGTATGATTTTTGTTCTGCTGATGTTTTTTTTATTCCATTTGGCTTTTTTTGCAAAAAAAATCAACCTGAGGGTGGTTCTCTTTTGGTGAAAAATCGTGTATAATGGTTGCGTATTTTCCCATATTCCCCCGAAGGATGTGTGCTTATGGAGATTTATCTTCGGCAGCGCTCCGGGATTGTGTGCTTGATTACCATTGCGCTGCTGCTGGTGTTCAGCCACCTGTATAACCCCAGCAGCGCGTCCCGGCGTTTCCGCAGGATGTGCATTTACGCGCTGTGTCACGTCGTGCTGACTATCCTTACGGAAGTTACTGCCAATCTGCTGGATACCATGCCGCTGCTGGTGAACCGTCTGCTGCATCTGCTCTGCTGCGCAACCGCGATCGCTTTCCTTGGCGAAATGTGCTGGTACATTGCCAGCATCACTCCGCTGCAGGGGCGCTCGCTGCAGGTGGTTCGTATCGTGACAATCCTGATTCCGCCCCTGTTTCTGTTTGCTGCACCGCTGTTTCCGATGCACTTCACACAGGGGCTTGTTATCAATTACCCCGACGGCGCGTTCATGCACCTGTATTTCTTTATCGGCATCGCCCTGTGTCTGGTAAGCGCAGTGCTGCTTTTCCGCGCGCGGTTTCAGCTGGATCGGCTGGTCTGCGTGCTGATGACATTGGTGCTGGTGCTGATGGCGGCAATGACGTGCCTGCAGATGGCGTTCCCGGAGCTGATGCTGTCCGCGGTGAAGCTGACGGTGATTACGCTGATGATGTACTTCATCGTCGAGAATCCCGTTGGCACATACCACGATCGTGCCATGATTGACCTGCCGACCGGGCTGCGCAACCACAACGCGCTTCAGGAGGATGCGGTGAATCTGGCGAACAACTGGCAGCTTTCCAGCAACGGATCAATTGGCGTGGTGGCGTGCGACTTGAATGACCTGAAGCGCATCAATGACACGCACGGACATCAGGCGGGTGATGAAGCAATTGCGCTAATTGGGCGCGTCCTGCGCGCGGAACTGGTGAGCGCCTACGGGGTCTACCGCACGGGCGGCGACGAGTTCACCGCGATTTATGTCAATCAGCATGAGGATGTGATGATTGCGGAGATGCAGGCGGCGCGCGACAACCTGCGCAGCCGGCACCTTGATTGCGGGTGGGCGGTTCATGCCGCGCTGGGCAGCGCTTACGCCACAAGTCAGAGCGAACTATCTATCCGTGACATCATGCAGCGCGCGGACGAAGCCATGTACGCGGACAAGGCGCGGCAGAAGGGGGCAGAGAATGTGCGAAGGTAGGGGAGACGCAAGGGGCTTTGCCCCTTGACCCCAGCAGGGACGCTGTCCCTGCACCCTGCAAGGGACTTCGTCCCTTGACCCTTTCGCGCGATTGGGTTGAGCGCACTTGCATACAGTGTCCGCGTGTTTATCCATAGGAAACCCTCGTATCCACATAAAACAACGGCTGACAGCCTGACGCAATGTCGAGGGCTGCCAGCCGCTTTTTCTTAGTAGTAAATCCGCAAGAACTGTTCCATGAAATCCAGCCACCACGTCGGGGTCAATGTGCCGCTGGCATACGGGAAGTATGCCACGAACATCACCAAGCACACGCCAAGGAAAATCCCCAGCAGCCACTTGCCCGTTTTCGGGAAGCGGCGCGTGATATCCCGGAACAGCACTGTGATGGACAGCATCAGGAACGGCGTTGTGGCGAAGTAGTGGTAAATGTACGTTCCGCGCGGCACAAGCACCCACGGCAGGAACTGCGAAAGCGCGCTCAAGAGCAGGAACGGCATTGTCACATCCCAGTCGGCGGCTGTCCAGTGCAGCGTTTCGCCATCCTTGCGCAGGGTGTAGCGGTGGCGTTTTGCCCACATGAACACCGTATACGCAAAGCCGACAAGCGCCGCCGACCAAATTGCCGGGTTGCCGAAGCACCAGATTGCATAGCTCCAGCCGGGGGTATTCACATACGTCGGCGAAGCATAGTACATCGGGCGCTGGTTGAAAAGCCACTCGTACCACGGCGAGTAGAACGGGTGATCCATGCCCAAACCGGGCTTGGAATGATAGCTGAACATGCTCAGCTGCGCATTCCAGACCGCCGTCAGGTAATCCTTCAGGTTGTCAAAGTGCGCATAGGCGAAGTACGGAATGTATGCCAGCAGGTAAATCGCCAGCGGGATGGCAACGAAGAACAGCAGACACCACAGGCAAATCACCAGCACGCGCTTCATGGTTGTCTGGTCGCGCAGGGTGAGGATTTTCCTGTCCTCGTCCGACAGGCTCTTGTCCGTCTTGAGCAGGTGCGCAGAGGTTGCCGCCATGCGCATGTGGCGGAAAATCGTCCAGAAGAACGCCACTGCCAGCCCCGCGCCGGAGTACACGCCAATCCACTTGCTGGCAATGCCAAGCCCCATGAACAGCCCGGACAGCGCCAAATCCGGCAGGAGCTTCTTCAACGGCAGGCGCACAATGTCGCGCTGCATGAAGCGGAGCATGAACAGCCAGCTGAAGAGGATGAACAGCACGGGGTAGGAGTCGATGGTGGCAATGCGCGTCTGCGTGAAGTGCTGGCAGTCCAGCGCGAGCATCAGCGCGGCGGCGAATGCAAAGCTGGATTTTTTCGTCAGCTGCTTGCCCAGCAGGTACATCGCCGGCAGCATCAGGATGCCCGCCAGTGCGCCCATCACGCGCCAGCCGAACGGCACCATGCCGAAAATCGCAATGCCAAGGCTCATGATGACCTTGCCAAGCGGCGGATGGCTCGTTTCATACGGCGCAGTGCCGTGCAGGTGCTCATAAGCCGTGCGGGCGTGGTAAATCTCGTCGAAATAGGTGCTGTTCCACCAGCTCGGCAGACCTTCCAGCGTGTCCTGTTCGTCGAGAATATTGTTTGCGTCGCTGTACAGGGTGGATTCTTCCATCACGTTCAGCTGCGCAATGACCGTCGCCGGAATGCGGTCGCCGTTTGCGTCCTGGAAGATGGCTTCATTCATCTTCAGCCCGATTTGCTGCGACGTGATGCGGACATACTGCGCAGAGAATTTGATGGGCTGCGAGTAGAAGAAGCGCTTGTCGTTGCCGTATTTATCTTTGCCCATATAGCTGGGGGTGAGGTACTTCCACTGGAAGCACTCGCCTTCCGCCATATCCGCAATGTAATCGTCCGACCAGCTTTCGCCGTCCTCGGATACGGCGACGGAGAAATTGGAGTAGCTCACCTGACAGAAGTAGAGCATCGTCACATCGTCATGATGTTCGCCGAGGTCGATGATGACCTGCTCATTCCGCGTCGAGGAGACCCAAGGGTTCTGCGGCGCTTTCATGGAGCCGAGGTTCGTCAGCGCCACGATGGCGTACACCAGCGTCACGCCCAGCATCAGCAGCCAGTCACGCTTGCGCCAGTGCAGGGAAACGTCCTGCTTAAAGGTGCGCGGGTCGCCCGGCTTCTTCTCCAGCTGCTTCACGGGCAGATACGCCGGGTGCTCCAGCGTTTCGTCCGCGGCGGATACCGGCAGGCACACGTCGCGGCACGTCCACACGCCGAGGAACGCCAGCGCTACATTCGCCGCGGACAGCAGCATCGCCAGCACGACCGTATCATTGTTCAAGTGCCCCAGCGATGAACCGAGGCGCAGGCTGTTATCCAGCACAATGCCTTCGTTGATGAATGCCGTCGCGCTGAGGCCCAGCAGGAGCACCAGCGTCCGACGGTCGCGCCTGCCCGCGTACGCCATCCACAGCAGGAACAGCGCCGGGAACAGATACCGCTCGTGCATCTTGATGCCGAACACATACAACAGCACAAACAGCACGCCGCCGCACAGGGCGAGGTTCTCCAGCTTGCCGCTGCGGATGAACATGGGCAGCACCATCACAAACGGCAGCGCCATGGCGACAAGCCCCACCATTGTGAAGCTGGCATTGAAGGTCGCCAAGCCGAGGAAAATCAGCGCGAAGGTCAGCCCAGCGGCGATTTCCGCCGAATTCCAGTCCGCCTTCTTGCACTTGAAGAGCATCACGCCAAGCGCAATTGCGCCCGCCAGCCCCAGCAGACCCACGACCAGCAGCGCTGTGCGGGAAAGTACCATGCTGCCGCCCAGATGGAAAATCATCGTGCGCGTCCAGCCGCTCTGCGTCGCGAAGAAGCCGCCCAGCCCGAAGCCGCCGATAATCAGCAGAATCGTCATCAGCCCCGTCAGCACGTCGGGCTGCCAGCCGCTTTTCTGCGCGCGATAAATCAGCCAGCCCGTCCAGACGAGTGACAGCGCCATCAGCAGCAGCGGAACCGCGCGGGGCGCTTCCATGACGATGGACGTCCAGTTGCAGCCGAAGAGATAGTAGAAGTTCGCGGTGTTGACCGTCGCGTACGGGTAGGACGAAAGCGTCTGCGCGTACTTGTCAATCAGCCACGAGATGCCGCCTTGATTCACGCTGAACGGCAGGACGACAATCACCGCCGTCACAAGCGCCAATCCAACGCCGATGAGCATCGGTTTCCAGCACTTGCGGTCGCGGATGAGCGCCATCACAATCGCCGCCAGACCGAGGAAGCCCAGCATCAGCGCCTGCGGCTTCACCAGCACGGCGAGCATGTAAATCGGCATGACCGCCATCCAGTTGCCGCAGACGGCGAAATACGCCACCAGCATCAGCAGCAGGCTCAGCACACTGTCAATCTGGCACCAGCCCGCACTGTTGAGGAAAATGGCGGGGTTGAACGCCATCAGCAGCATCAAAATGCCCGCCTGATTGGCACTGGCGTTCTTCTTGCGCGCAATGCGGTAAGTAAGTACCGCCGCCGCGAGGTCGCACGCCATCGGAATCAGCTTATGCACCGCCGCCGCAGACAGGGGCAGAACCCGCATCAGCGCCGCGTTCAAGCCCATGATGTAGACATACGCGGGCGGATAATCGCAGAAGTTTGTCGTTTGGTAGAAATTCGCCGGGCCGACGCTGAGCAGCGTGTTGCCCCACGCGAGGAAGCAGTTTACATCCACCTGATAGCCGCTGACGCTGTTTGCGACAATCAGCCGCGCCGCTGCCGCGACAATTAAGCCGATGATGGCAAAGAGCGGCATGGCTTCGCGCTTCTTTGCATCCAGCGGAACGGCGTCCTTCTTTTGCAGGAAGCGCAGCAGATACACGCCCAGCGCCACATACGCAATGCCGACTGCCGTCATCCACGGCCACGCGGGGGAGGCGGCAGCAGTATCCGCCAAGTCGTCGGATGGGTCGTCCTGCACCGCGGCTGTCGGCTGATACCAGCGGCTCGCTACAATGCCCTCAGGCGGCGCATCGACCTTCACCAGCGACAAATCATCGAACATGGCTGTGCCGAAGCTCTCGCCGCTGTACCCGCCCAGACGTGCATACACGGTCACTTCGTGCTGATCCGTGTCCGTCACGCCGTAGAGTTCAACGTACTGCCACTCGTCCGGCGAATCGTAGACGCTTTCGGAGAAGACATACACGTCTTTGATGGACAGGTTGCCGCCCAAACCCTCATCGAGCGTATCCCATGCTTTGACATAGCCGGACAGGCGGTAGAAACTGCTCGGCTCTACCGCGACTGTCTGGCAGAAGCGCGCGTCGTTGTAGTCCAGATTCTCAATCTGAACGCTGTGCGCGCCCGACATGGCGTTGTCGGATACGGTATAGAAGGTCACGCCCTCCAAGTTCAGGTACGCATCCGTTTTCCAGCCGACGGGCAGCCCGTCCGCGCCGATTTCCTCAAAGCCCGGATTTTGCAGCAGATTCGTGCTTTCCTCCGCCGAGGCGGTGCTGAATATCCCCAGCAGCATCAGCAGAGACAGCAGAAGCAGCAGCGGCCGCCGAGCCAGTCTGTTTCTCTTCATCGTGTCACCCCCGATATTGGACGTTCGGAATTGGCTTTTTGTTTTACATGCTTGCCATAAATGCATTTTTTACATGAATCAGCCCGTCGCGGGTGATTTCCACCACGTCGAAGCGCGCGGGAACGTCCATGCAGTCGTTTTCCAGCAGGTAGTGCATCGCCGCGTGGCAGATTCGCCGCTGCTTCGCGGGTGTGACCGCCAGCATCCCCTGCCCGGCGCGGCTCTGCGGGCGGGCTTTCACCTCGACAAATACAATCGTTTCGCCGTCCTGCATCACGAGGTCGATTTCGCCATCCTCCGCGCGATACCGCCGCGTCCGCAGCGTCATGCCCTGCCGGGTCAGCGCGTTTTCCGCTTCCTGTTCGCCCTGAATCCCGGCATCGTAGCGCTTCATTTCTCCTCCACCGGCACAAAATGGCCGATGAATGTTCGGCGGTGCAGCGGCGTCGCGCCATATTTCTGCAAGGCGGCGATATGCTCCGGCGTGCCGTAGCCCTTGTTGCGCGCAAAGCCGTATTGCGGGTACTGCTTGTCCAGCTCCAGCATTTGCCGGTCACGCGTCACCTTTGCGACGATGCTGCTCGCGGCAATGGCGTAGGACGTTGCGTCGCCCTTTACCATCGGGATTTCGCGCCCGTTCAGCCCCAGATCCTTCACCGCGTCAATGAGGAACACCTCGGCGGGCACTTGGCTGGCGGCCTCGCGCATCGCCTTCTTTGTCGCTTCGAGGATGTTCATGCGGTCGATTTCCTCCGGCGTCGCCTGACCGATGCCGACGTACAGCGCTCGCTCCATGATTTCGGCATAGACGCTTTCACGGCGCTTCTCGGAGAGCTTCTTGCTATCATCCACCCAGAGAATCAGCGGCTCCTTGGGCATCACGACGCACGCCGCAACGACATTGCCCACCAGCGGGCCGCGTCCGGCTTCGTCCATGCCTGCCGTAACGAAGGCGGCGTACTGCGCGTCGAAATCCGCCAGCAGCTGCACTTTCGCCGCGCGGTCAATCTTCGCCATCAGAATTTTCCTCCTGCGGCTTGCTCTCGTCATCCTTCTTCGCGCCGGGAATGGTCAGCCGAGCCTTCTTGACGGGCATTTCCAGCGTCATTCTGCCCAGCTTGCCCGCGCGAAATTCATCCAGCACCACCGCGCAGCAGCGGTCGTAATCGCATACGCCGCCTTTCATCAGGAAGCCGCGCCCCTTGCAGACCGCTTCCAGCAGTTCTTCGCCGCGCAGATCCGGGTTGTCGAAGCGGAAACGCGTCATCACCGCCTGCGGCTGCACCTTCAGCATGTCCTGCAGCAGGTGAATCGTCAGCATTGCCAAATCCACCACGTCATCCTTGACTGTGCCGATATAGCACAGGCGGCGCGCGGCAAGCTGGTCATCCAGCCGAGGCCAGAGCAGACCGGGCGTATCCAGCAAATCGAGGTAGGGCGTAATGCGCACCCACTGATTCGCGCGGGTGACGCCGGGGCGGTCGCCGGTTTTGGCGATATTGCCGCCGTGCAGCTTGTTGGTGAAGGTGCTTTTGCCCACGTTCGGCACGCCGACGACCATTGCCTTGACGGTCTTGCGGATGCCCTTCTGCGCCGCGCGCTCGACGGCTTCCTTCGCCGCGCGGTCAATGACCGCCAGTGCGTCCTTCGCCTTGCCGGTGGAGGCGCTGTACGGCGCAGCGTCGATGCCCTGTGCGCGGAAGTAGTTCAGCCACGCGCTGGTGGCAGCGGGATCAGCCAAATCCGCCTTGTTGAGCAGCAGCACGCGCTTTTTGCCCGCCAGCAGCTTGTCCAAATCGGGATTTCGGCTGGAGTAGGGCAGGCGCGCGTCGCACAGCTCCACCACCACATCCACGCGGCTGAGCTGATCTGCCAGCAGCCGCTTTGCTTTCGCCATATGTCCGGGATACCAGTTAATGTCCATGTTGTCCATCCTTTTCAAGCGGGGGATGCCCGCGAATGCGCTGCGCCTGCAATGAACTGATTCCAGTCTAACATGGGTGGGAATTGATGTCAAGCCATGACGCGGCAGATGTGAAGATTTTACAATCTGCAATACACGGTAATACTTTTCTATACTGCTTTCCGCACTGGGCGCGCAGACAAACAGCCATTTTCCATTATGCCATGAAAAAAGGGAAAGAGCAAGCCCTTTCCCCGGATTTTCAGGGTTTCGTCACGAAACGGCAGACGGTGTACTGCACCCGCTTACCGCCCCAAATCCCACACGCTTCTGCCCCTGACCTTTTCCGCCGTCCCTCTCACCACGCGCACGACCTTCGTGCCTGGGTTCATGTCGAACGCGTTGTCGTCCAGCAGCAAGTCCGCGTCTTCGGATTCCAGCCAGACCTGCTTGGCGTAGGCGTGCGACGTGACGACCAGCGTGTCGCCGCGCGTCTCCACCGTCAGGCGCGGATTGACGAACTCGAAGTGCTTCGGCGCGCAGAAGATGCACGTCCCCTCGGACAATGCGACATCATCCACCACGAACGCAAAGCTGACATAATGCCCTGTCAGCGACGCATCCGCACAGTCCACCTTGTCCAGCCACTTCGCGCTCATCGCGGGGATGGTCAGCGTTTGCTGATTCTGCCGCACGATTGCGCCGTCCGGCGTGCGCAGCGCCCAAACGACTTCGCCCGTCACGTCCCGCAGCGTCTCGTTGCAGACGTTCAGGCGGAAGCTCTTTTCCAGCGGCGCAGGGTGATATTCGTTGATTTTCGGATTTTGGCTCAGCTCGCCCTCCTCCTCGGCGGAAATCATCACTGGGGCAAAGAAGCGCTTCGCCGCGTAGTGCAGCGCCTTCCAGCGGCCGTAGTAGTCGATGCTCGCCCACGACGCAACCGGCCAAATGTCGTTCAGCTGCCAGATAATCGCGCCCATGCAGCGCCCACGGTTGCGCCGCCAGTGCTCCACGCCGTAGCGAATTGCCTCCGCCTGCATCAGCTGGGAGGCATACAGCAGGTCGTCGAAGCTGTTTGGATAGCGGAACGTCTGCGAGAGGTAGGAGAGAATCTTGCCGTTCGCCGCCTGATTGCGCTGGTGGCGCTCCATTACGCGGCTGAAGATATTGCGGTCGTCCGGCAGGGTGAACTGCTCGACCGATTTCAGGCACGGGAAGGACTGAAAGCCGAATTCCGACGCATAGCGGAAGAAGAACTTGCGGTACTCCGTGAAGGGCTTTTCACCGTGCCAGACGTCCCAATAGTGGTTGTCGCCGCGGTTTTCGTCGTTCGGGGCGTCGAAATTGCCGCCGGAGGACGGCGACGCGGGCCACCAGTACGTCTGCGGCGCGGTTTCCTTCACAATTGCGGGCAGGATGTACTCGAACATCTTCACATAGTCGGTGATGTGGTGCGGATACGTCGGCACGAACTCCCACGTCCGATGGTTGATGAGCGCGCTGTTCGCTCCCGCCATGAACATCTCCATCTCGTTGTTGCCGCAAATCAGCGCCAGCGACGCATGATGGCGCAGGCGCGCGACATTTTGATGCGTCTCCACGCGAATAGAACGTTCAAAATCAGGCGTGAGGTCATAGAAAGCACAGGCATACATCAAATCCTGCCAGACCAGCAAGCCCAGCTCGTCACAGATGTCATAGAACGCGTCATCCGGGTAATACCCGCCGCCCCAGACGCGGATGGCGTTGAAATTCGCCGCCTTGCAGTCCTCCAAGAGCCGGCGCGTCCGCTCCGGCGTCACGCGCGCAAGAATGTTGTCCTCCGGAATGTAGTCCGCGCCCATCGCAAACACCTTCATGCCGTTGACGACGTGGCAGAACTCCTCGCCCCATTCGTCCTTTTCGCGGCTGACGGTCATCGTGCGCAGACCAATGCGCCACATGCGCGTATCGCCCGTCGCCAGACGAACCGTCACGCGGTACAGCGGCTGTTTGCCCAGCCCGTTCGGCCACCACAGCTGCGGATGCTCAATCGTGATGACCTGCTCTGTCGCCGTCGTTTCGGGGAGGGTCAACACTTCGCCATCCGGCGCGGTGATTTCCGCCGACCACGCGCTTTCGCCCGCAATTTCCGGGCGGATGGTCACGTCCACCACGCCGTCATGGTGCGCTTGCAGCATCAGCGCGTTTTCCAGCCGCGCCGTATCCCACGTCCGCAGGAAAATCGGCCGCCAGATGCCCGCGTCCGGCAGACGGGGCCCCCAGTCCCAGCCGAACATGCAGTGCGCCTTGCGCAGGTGGCGGAAGCCGGGTGTCGCGTCGGAGGATTCCCAGCCGGGCGCTTCCTCTGCCTTCTTCGCGCAGTACAGAATCGGCGAATCAAATCGGATTTCCAGCGTGTTTTCGCCCGCGTGCAGCTGCTCCTTCACGTCCCACACCCAGGGGATGTGCATGTTGTCCGCGAAGGCGATTTCGCGCCCGTTGAGCGACACGTGCGCCAGCGTATCCAGCCCCTCGCAGACCAGCTCCACATGCGCATGTGCCAGCTGTGCTTCGCTCACAGTGAACGTGCGCTGGTACACATAATCTTTCTTCATGCGCTCGAAGGCATCCAGCTCATTTTCACGCCAGAATGGGTCAGGCATCGTGCCATCCGCCATCAAATCCGCATACACGCTGCCCGGCACATGCGCCGAATGCCACGTTTCGCTGTCTGCTTCGCGCATCCGCCACGCGCCGCCGAGGTTCACTTGCTCTGTCATTGAATTTGTCCTCCGAAGGGCAATTTTGCGTCATTATAGCATGAGGCGGCAGGGCTGTCAATCGGGGGATTGGTGCCGCAAAAAAATATCCCTTCCCATTGTGCGGGAAGGGATAGAGGAATTAGTCCGTAAAGAGATAATCAAAGCAAGGCAGCTTTGTTGTGGCATCGCCCTGAATCTCATAGCCGCCGGTACATTGCAGGTACATACGCACTTGGTCGGCGGGCTGCCATGTCGGCTGAGTCGTTGTGCGGACAACCACTTCGTCGCGCAAGCCGCCGGAGTTGGTCTTGCGCATGGCAGCGAAGGTGTACCACTCGTCGCCGACCTGATCAACGCGGTCGATGAAAAGCGTGTAGACCATGTAGCGGCCTTCGTAGCCGTCCAGCAGTCGGGTCAAGGTGGAGTATGCGGGCTTGTCCGCCTGTGCGCGAATGTCCTCCTGCTTGTCGGCTTCAGTCAGGGCGCGGGTCGCCGTGCTGGTGATGCGGCGCGTTGTGTATCCCTTCTTCTGGAATGTCAGCACAATGTCATACGTTCCCTCAGCGCTGGTGTCAATCTTGAAGGAGAACTTGCCGGAGTTGTTCGTCGTGATGGTCTTTTGATAGCGGCCGTCGATGATGCACTGCACCTGCGTCTGCCGCATCGTCGTACCGGAAATGGTGAGGGTGTCGCCGACGATGGCTTCGGGCAGGTCAGCGTCAAGGTTGACAATCAGCAGCGTCTTTTTGTAGGTCGTTAGGCTGAACTTGTCCTCCTGCAGCACCTCTTTGCCCGCGTCGGTGATGGTGTAGGTCATCAGCCAGACGCCTTCCTGCGGCAGCTGAATGGTGAAGGAAAACTTGCCGTTCTTGGGAATCTGCGTTTCATAATTGATAGGTTCGCCGCCGGACAGGCGCATCAGGCAGAGAATGACATACTGCCCGCTCGTGCCCGTGCCGGAGACGGTGAATTTGCCGGAATTCGTTTCCGTCGGCGGTACTTCGTCAAACGTGACGCGCTGCACGGCACTGGACGGACGCGGGAAAATTTCGTTGAACTTCAGCGTGTCCAGAATGGCCTGCAGGGCGTTGTTGTCCGCCTTCTTCGGGCTGCGACCGTAGACTTGGCACTCCAGATAGATGGAGTAGCCGTTGCGGATGGACTTGCGCCCATAACCCGCGTAGGACACGCCGTTATGGCTGCGCGTGTACTCCAGCACGAGGAAGCGGGCGTAGTTCTTGCCGTTCTTCCACTGCGCGGAGGTGTAGTCGTAGCCAAGATTGCGGTAATAGCCGTTTTTGTCCGACGTATGCCCAAGACGGTAGGTGGCGCGCTCGTCGCTGGTGACTTCGTTCACATCCCAGTACTGCATGGCGAAATCATCCTGCACGGCGGACAGCTCGATGCACATATCGCCCGCCGCGTTCCACGCCTGAAAGCGCACGCCGCGCGCCGCCCAATCCGCCTGCGCCGCCTCGACGGTCAGTCCCTGCTTCGCCAGCAGATCCTCGTGGTCAGCAAGGTTCGATGTTGTGAGCATCGTGTAGCTGTCGGGGACGGTCAGCGTCGCGGAAAAATCATCGTAGGTAAAATCAGCCGCCAGCGCGGGGAATGCCATCAGCAGCGCCAGCAGGAGCGTGAAGAGCAGCATCGGAAACAGTTTCCGCATCAGAAATCACCAGCCTTCGTTGGAAATACTCGTTCGGGTTCATTATACCATACTTTTCAGGCGCATACAAGGCACATTTTGTAACAATGTGGGCGCTCTTGTCCCATTCAGCGCCGCTTTTTCCGCTTGCGCGAGGGCAGACGGAACAGCACTTTGGCGACGCGGGCGCGAATGGCGGTGCGCTTGAGTGCGCCGACGCTTCGGCTGTCGTTGGAATTATCGCGGTTGTCGCCCATGACGAAATACTCATCTGCGCCGAGCGTTCGCGGCGGCATACTCCGGCGGAAGCGGCAGTGCGCCGGGTCGAGGTAGGGCTCAGAAAGCGGTTCGCCGTCAATCAGTACGACACCGTCCGCGATTTCAATCGTCTCCCCCGGCAGACCAACCACGCGCTTGACGAACGTCTGCGGCACGAAGCGGAGATTCCGCCAGTACCGCCCCGGATAGCGGCACAGCACAATGTCCCCGCGGCGGATGTGCCGGTAAAGCAGCGGCGGACGCACCGCCAGTATCACGTCGCGCGGATGCAGGGTGGAGAGCATACTGCGCCCCTTGACCACCGCCGCGCAGCCGATGAACTGCCGGATGCACAGCGCCGCCGCAAGGCACACAAAAAACAGCAGCGCGTCGCTCATACGGGTTCAGGCCCTTGCGAAATCAGCTTTTTCCGGCGCTTCAGGAACGTCTCACGATCCATCATCACGATGCGCCCGCACCCGCTGCACTTTATCTTGATGTCCGCACCCGTGCGGATGACCGTCCACTCGTTCGAGCCGCAGGGATGCTGCTTGCGTGTCTGCACAACATCGCCCAAGCGGATTTCCACATTCAAATCCATGCGTTTTTCCTCCAATACGATTTTGGGATTCGCCTGCGCCATCTGCTTGCGCCTTTTTGATTCTGGCGTTCGCTCATTCCATTTAGCGTAGCGCTGCATTTCATTCGCGTTAGCCAGAATGCAAAAATTCGCGGCGCATCTTGGCGCATTCTCATCCGAAAATCGTATAATTGATTTCCGGCTTCCATTATAACCGCTTTTTCCGCGCCGCGCAACCGTGATTTGCATTTCCGGCGCAATCGGCGTATAATAAAAAAGAAGCAAAACAGGGAGGACAAAGGATGATGAGCAACCCAAACCCCGTCGGCGTGTTTGACAGCGGCGTCGGCGGCATCGGCACCCTCAGCGCCCTGCGCCGGGAACTGCCGCAGGAGGATTTTCTGTATTTCGGCGACACGCTGCACGCCCCCTACGGCACGAAGCCGCGCGAAGAGGTGATGGCGTGCGTCACGCGCGTGATGACGCATCTGCTCGCGAATCACGTCAAGGCGGTGGTGATTGCCTGCAACACCGCGACCGCCGTCGCCGCGAAGGAACTGCGGGAGACGTATGAACTGCCGATACTGGGCATGGAACCAGCGCTTAAGCCTGCCCACGCTCTGCGCCACGGCGGAAGCATCCTGGTGCTGGCCACGCCGATGACGCTGCGGCTGGAAAAGTTTCAGCAGCTTTATGCGCGCTACGGCGAAGGGGCGATTCCGCTGCCCTGCCCCGGCCTGATGGAACTGGTGGAGCAGGAAGCCAACGAGCAGGCGCGGCGCTATCTGCTGGAACTGCTGCACCCGTATGATTTGCGCACGGTGGATGCGGTGGTGCTTGGCTGCACGCACTATGTGTTCCTGCGCCCCCTGCTGCGGGAGATTCTGCCGGAAAATGTGCAGGTGCTGGATGGCAACGAGGGTACGGCGCGCCAGCTGCGGCGGGTGCTGACGGAGAATGATCTGCTCTGCGCGCGGGAAACGCCGGGGAAAATCACCCTTGAAACCAGCGGCGCCCCGGAAACGGTGCTGCCGGTGATGCAGCGGCTGCTGGTGCGGGCGGACACGCTGTAATTCATAATTTGGCTGCAAACTGTTTACAGAACGTTTTCAATATTTGACCTTTCTGCCTATTGACTTTCTTTGACCTTTGTAGTACAATACAATCACGGTTCAGGAAAGAGAACCGCGAAGGGAAATCGCCCCGGACGAATGACCGCCCGAAGCAGATGACCCGGATTGATTGTTATTGTAACCGCCAGCGAACGCTGACGCAAGGAGGTCTGTTTTATGTTCAATGTGATTCCGTTCCGTGCTGCCCGCAACCTGATGAATACCTCTATGGATGATATGCTTAGCGACCGCTTCTTCCGCCACTTCTTCGACATGAGCGATATGGTCGGCACTGCCGGCTTCCGCGTCGATGTGAAGGAACAGCCCGATGCCTATGTGCTGGAGGCCGAACTGCCGGGCGTAAAGCAGGATGACATTACCCTGACCGCCGAGGACGGCGTGCTGACCATCGCCGCCGACATCAACAGCGAAAAGAAGGATAACCGCGAAGGCTACCTGTACTCCGAACGCCGCACGGGTCATGTGGAGCGCCGCTTCTCGCTGGAAGGCGTGCGCGAAGATGACATTACCGCGAAGTGCGAACACGGCATCCTGACCGTGACCCTGCCGAAGATGCAGGCGGAAGCACCGAAGACGGCGCGCAAGATTGCCATTGCGTCGGGCGAAGAAAAGACCGATGCGCCGGCGGAAGAGAACAAGTAAATATTCTCTAAACCAAAACGGGACTGCCTCACATATGGGCAATCCCGTTTTTTGTCGTGGATAAACACGCGGACACAGTATGATCGCGAAACCAACTGAATCGCGCGAAAGGGTCAAGGGACGAAGTCCCTTGCAGGGTGCAGGGACAGCGTCCCTGCTGGGGGCAAGGGGAAAAGCCCCTTGCGCCTCCTTTTTATACGTTCAGCCACACGCGCATTTCGCCCTCGCCGCGGTTGCACCACGCGTAATAGGGAATCAGCTCAATCTGGCAGGGGGATTCCGCGGCGGACTGGTAGGCAGTGTACAGCGCGCCTTCCGCATCCTCTTGCTGACGGAAGCCCGGCACAAGCAGCTTCACCGTACGATGGCCGAAGCGCGAATCCGGCAGGACTTGCACGCCTTCGCCGTCCTTTCCGAATTTTTCCGCATTCACGCGCAGCAGATGCAGGTTTTCGCCGTTGTCCGCCTGTTCGGCGCAGAATGTGACCGGGCCGCGCGTGACGGCGACCTGCCGCATATCCTCGCGGACGCGGTTGTTTGCGCGGTTTAGGCGCACGGGCATCGGGAAATCCAGCACAATCGTCTCGCCGTCGTGCCATTCGCCGGAGAGGTACGCATAGCCATCCGCCACGCGAACGGGCTTATCCGCCGTCACATTCGGATTGGGACACCAGCCCGGCAGACGGAAGCCAAGCGTGCCAGATACGGGCGCGTCCGCATGGAGCGTGACGGTGATGTGCCCGTCCCACGGCATATCCGACGCAATCGAGAGCGTCAGCGTGCCCGTGGGGAAGGTTTTGCGGATGCTGCCGCCAAGGTAGAGGTGGGTCAGCAGCGTATCCTCATTCTCCGTGAAGGCATACGCGGCGATGGAGGAAACGATGCGCGCGATATTGGGCGGGCAGCACGCGCAGCCGAACCACTTCTGCCGCACGGTTTTGACGTGCTGAAGGCGTGAATCCGCGTGGCACGCCGACGGCACGACGGACAGCGGGTTGACGTAGAAGAAGCTTTTGCCGTCCAGTGCCATACCGGACAGGACGGTGTTGTACAGGGCAAGCTCCATCACGTCGCCGTACTCGCGCTGGGGGGACATTTGCAGCATCCGGCGCGCGAAGAAAGCTAAGCCGATGGCGGCGCACGTCTCGGAATACGCGGTGTCGTTGGGCAGATCGTAGGCGTAGGAGAATGCCTCGCCTATCTGCGTTGCACCGATGCCGCCGGTGATGTACAGCTTCTCCTGCACGATGCTGCGCCAGAGCCGTTCGCAGGCGGATTTCAAGCTGTCGTCGCCAGTCATGCGCGCCACATCCGCCATGCCGGAATACAGGTACACCGCGCGGACGGCGTGTCCAATGGCTTCGTCCTGCTCGCGGACGGGTTTGACGGCTTGATGATAGGCAAGATTGACGCTCCGAACTGGACGATGTTCCCGTTCGGCATTGCGGCGCTCTTCCTCAACGAAGTAGTTCGGTTCCTGCCCGCGCTCGTTGATGAAAAAGCGGCTGAGGCGCAGGTACTTCTCGTCCTGCGTCACCTCGTACAGGCGGACGAGCGCCATTTCCGCAATTTCGTGGCCGGGATAGCCCTTGCACTGCCCATCCGCCGTGCCGAAGAAATCCGCAACGTAATCCGCGAACCGGCACGCCGCGCGCAGCAGCTTGTCCTTGCCTGTTGCCTGATAGTAGCTGACAGCGCCCTCAATCAGGTGACCCAAGCAGTACAGCTCGTGATGATCACGGAGGTTCTGGAACACGCCGTCCATGCCGTTGATGATGTAGTAGGTGTCAAGGTAGCCTTCGGGGGTCTGCGCGGCGCACACAACGTCGATGGCTTCATCGGCGGTGGCTTCCAGCGCCTCGTCGGGGTGCTGAATCAGGGAATAGCCGACGGCTTCAATCCACTTGCTGAAGTCAGTATCCTGAAACAAGAAGCCGTAGAACTTGTCCTCATCCGGGTGCGCGGGGTCATCGGGAAGGGCATTATAGCCGCGGTAGGTGTACGCCTGGGGCGTATATTGCGCGCCCTGCTGACGGGACTGCGCCATGATGCGCCCCGCCAGACGGAAATTGTGCATACACCAGCTCTTTTCCGCGCCGGGGATGCGGTCATTGAGCGCGTCCCACTGGTAGGGAATGACTTCACGGCGGACGAGCTCCGTTTCCCGCTGCCAGAACGGGTCAGTGATGGAAACGGCGTGGAGGTCGATTGGGTGTGTGAAGCGAGTGACATCCATGAGGGGAATCCTCCTTAATTAATAGTCAACTTATTAATAGCCGACTTATTTTTCGTACTGGTGGTGTAAACAGCTTCCAGCGGGCAAAGAAAACGAACGAAGTTTGCGGTCGCCCGCCGGAAGCCTTCGGTGCTGAATTGCTCATTGCACATCGTTGATTTCCAATCGTTAGAAAGCGTTGCGCGGGTCTTTTGACCTTTTCTTCTTCGCATCCGGATCAATATACTCAATCTCCATCCGGTCAAAATCCACCGAATCTAAAAACGCATCCGGCAAAAACCTCGTCTGCCCAAACTCCTCCCACTCCCGCTCATTCTTGTCCAGCCAAATCGGGTGGGAAATGTCCAGTTTCCTGCACGCTTCCTCCAGCGCGTCGTGCGGATTGTCGCGCGTGCAAGGTTCAACCGCCTGCCGGTCAATGCGGTGATGCCGAATCGTGCGCAGCCATAGAGCCGTAGCCATTGCGAGTATTCCTCCTCGTTTCTTTGCCCTGATTATGCCATGCTTTTGACAAACTTGCAAGGGGGTGCGGCAAAAAAACATTACGGATTCCTTGACATGCCGACACGGTTGCGGTATCATGAAAAGTGGCGTATTTTCGGCTGGAAAACCAGCGGATAGCATCACGCCCAAAGGAGAACAGCCGATGCGCATTGCAAGCATCCTGAATGAGAAGGAAATCACCCTGTCGTGCGAGGTTTTCCCGCCCAAGCACTTTGACGGCATCGCACAGGCGTCCGCCGTGGCGCAGGAAATTGCCGGACTGCATCCGTCCTTTATGTCCGTGACCTACGGCGCGGCGGGCAGCACGCCGGGGCATACCATCGCCGTGGCGAAAGCTGTGGCGGAAACGGGCGTAACGCCGCTGTGCCACCTGACGTGCGTGCAGTCGACAAGGGAGCATGTGCAGCATGTGCTGGCGGACATGAAGACCGCGGGGATGGAGAACGTGCTGGCGCTGCGCGGCGACCTGCCCAAGGAGGGCGAGCCGTGCCATGATTTCGCGTATGCGGCGGAGCTGATTGACTTCATCCACCAGCAGGGAGATTTTTGTGTTGGGGCAGCGTGCTATCCGGAGGGACACCCGGAGAGCGGCGGCCGCGCGAAGGATATGGATTATCTGCGCCGGAAGGTGGACGCCGGGGTGGATTTCCTGACGACGCAGATGTTCTTCGACAACGGATTGCTGTACAATTTCCTGTATCGGATGCAGCGCGCGGGAATGGATATTCCGGTCTGCGCGGGCATCATGCCGATTTGCGACGCGCGGCAGGTGGCGCGGGTGGTGAAGCTGTCCGGGTCGATTATGCCGCCGCGGTTTGCGGCGATTGCCGACCGTTTTGCGGGCGATCCGCAGGCGATGACGCAGGCGGGCATCGCCTTTGCGACGGAGCAGATTGTGGATTTGGTTGCCAACGGGGTGGGGCACATTCATCTCTACACGATGAACAAACCGTGGATTGCGAGGGCGATTGTGGAGAATCTTTCCTCCATCATTAAGTTGGGAGAGTAAGAAGTTTTCCCTTTTGCAAGTGATTTTGTGTGGGACGCAGAGGCGAAATCCCTGCGCACATGAAAACCCTGCAAATTGACAGAAAAACTCCAATCTGCTTTACAAGCACTGTAAAAGGCAGTATAATAAGCAGGATTCAATCAATATAGGAAAGACCCGAAAGAGGGCGCGCAAACGCCCGGATGAGGTGAGAATATGGCGAAGGTCATTGCGATAATCAACCAGAAGGGCGGCGTCGGCAAAACGACCACCGCCGTCAACCTTTCCGCTTTGCTGGGGGCAATGGGACAACGTGTGCTGATGATTGACCTCGACCCGCAGGGCAACACGACATCCGGCTTGGGCATGGAAGTCGATGACAAGAGCATCTATGAAGTCATCATGGGGCGCATGAAACTCACGGACGTGATGGAAGAGACGGAGTTCAAGAACCTGTCCATTGCGGGCAGCGACGTTCGGCTGGCGAACGCGGAACTCGAACTCGTCGAGGTCGAGAAGCGCGAATACCGCCTGAAAACCGCCGTGCAGTCCGTTCAGCAGGATTTCGACTTCATCTTCATCGACTGCCCGCCGTCTCTGGGGCTGCTGACCATCAACGCATTGGGTGCGGCGGACAGCGTCCTCATCCCGATTCAGTGCGAATATTATGCGCTGGAAGGTGTCGCGAGCCTGATGAACACCATCTCCCGCGTCAAAAAGACCATCAATCCGCATCTGGAAATCGAGGGCGTCCTGCTGACGATGCTGGATGGACGGACGAATCTGGGCTTGCAGGTGGTGGACGAGGTGAAGAAGCACTTCAAGAAGCAGGTGTACGCGACGGTGATTCCGCGCAGCGTCCGCCTCGGCGAAGCGCCCTCCCACGGCGAACCCATCCACGTCTACGACAAGCGGAGCGCGGGATGCGTCGCCTACGTCAATCTGGCGAAGGAAGTTCTCAAGCGCAACAACATCAAGGTGAAAGAATTTAAGCTGTAATCATCTTTTACCTTTTCATCCGGCGGAACGGAAATGACAGAGGAGTCGATTTGTTATGCCCAAGAAGACCCACGGACTGGCGCGCGGCTTGGATTCGCTGCTGCCGGAAGTAGACATGATGACATCCGGCGGCGGACAAGAAATCGCGATTGGGGACATTGACCCGAATCCCGACCAGCCGCGGCGGGCGTTCTCCGAGGAAAGCATCGCGCAATTGGCGCAGTCCATCCGGGAACAGGGGCTTTTGCAGCCCATTCTGGTGGTGCCGATGAACGGCGGGCGCTATCGCATCGTCGCGGGCGAGCGCCGCTGGCGCGCTGCGCGGATGGCGGGGCTTGACCGTGTGCCGTGCATCATCCGCGAGATGGATGTGCCGACGCAGATGGAAATCGCACTGGTTGAGAACCTCCAGCGCGAAGACCTGAACCCGATTGAAGCGGCGCAGGGCATCCAGACGCTGATGCGCCAATGCGGCTACACGCAGGAAGCGGTGGCGGCGCGGCTGTGCAAGAGCCGGCCTGCCGTGGCGAATCTGCTGCGTCTGCTGACGCTGCCGGAGGACATCATCACGATGGTGCGGCAAGGGACGCTGAGCGCAGGTCACGCGCGTGTACTGGCGGGGCTGGAATCGGACGAGATGAAGATGACGCTGGCACGGCAGACGATTACGAACGAGTGGAGCGTCCGACAGCTGGAAAACGCGGTCGCGCTGATGCGCAAGAGCACCCAGACGCTGCCCAAAACACCGCAGAAGGTGCATTCTCTGCCTGCGGAGCTGACGGAGCTGGAAACGTTCTGCCGCGAGACGTTCGGCGTTCGCGCGACGATTACCGGCAATCAGAAGAAGGGCAAAATCACGCTGCAGTACTACTCGGCGGAGGAGCTGGAGCAGGTTTATGAGCTGCTGCATCAGCTGCATCACGACTGAGCTGCGCAGGGATTTCGCCGACGAATTAGCCTGACCTGATGAAATGAAACTCGAATGGGTCAGCTATGATGTTCCAACACCAAGCGTTTCATAGAAGAAAAGGGAGATGATTCCCATGTCAAAGCAACCACTTCCGCAAATGCCGCGCTGGGATGGGCCGCTGTCCCATCCGTTTTACAGCCACGTTGTCAAGCGCATCATCGACTTCCTGTTTGCGCTGATTCTGCTCATCCCCGGCTGCATCATCATGCTGCCGCTGGCCATTTGGGTCAAGCTCGACAGCCCCGGCCCTGTGCTGTATAAGGCGGTGCGCGGCGGATACCATAATCAGCCGTTCTATATTTATAAATTCCGCTCGATGGTCGTCGGGGCGGATAAGACCGGCGGCTGCACGGCGCTCAACGACAGCCGCGTCACCCGCGCGGGCAAGGTCATGCGCCGCTTGAAACTTGATGAACTGCCGCAGCTGTTCAATATCCTGAGGGGCGACATGTCCTTCGTCGGGCCGCGCCCGGAGCTGCTGCTGTATACCACGCAGTACACCAAGGAGCAGGAGTGCATCCTCTGGGTGCGTCCCGGCATCACTGACCGCTCGTCCATCGTTTATATCGCGCAGGATGAAATCGTCGGCACGGAAAATCCGGTGGAGAACTTCGAGAAGTACATCCTGCCGGAGAAGAACCGCCTGCGCGTGGAGTATGCGCTGCATCAGTCGTTCCCGCTGGATGTCGAATTGTTCTTCGAGACGATTGGCGGTGTGTTCGGCAAGGCGAAGAAGATGGCGGACGAAAAGCACGAGCAGGGAGTAAAGGAGCCGCAGAAATGAGTACGTCCTACACGGAGAAAACACATTCGGCGTTTCACGGCGCGCCGATTGACACGTCCGACCCCAAGACGCTGGCGTGGCTCATCCGCCGTCACGGGCTGGAGATGACCCACATCAGCCGGGGCAGTCACATCGGCGCGATTTTTTCGGTCGCGGAGATTATGGCGGTGCTCTACACCCGCATCCTGCGCGTTGATCCGAAGAATCCGCAGTGGGAAAATCGCGATCGGCTGATTCTCTCCAAGGGCCATGCGGGCGCGTCGGTGTATGCGGCGCTGGCGGAGCGCGGCTTTTTCCCGGTGGAGGAGCTTTCCACCCATTACGCCAACGGCTCGCGCCTGTCCGGGCATGTGAGCCACAAGGGCGTGCCGGGTGTGGAGTTTTCCACCGGTTCTTTGGGTCACGGGCTGAGCGTGGCGGCAGGCATGGCGCTGGGCGGGAAGAAGGACAACGCCGATTGGCGCGTGTACTGCGTCTTAGGCGACGGCGAGTGCGACGAAGGCTCGGTCTGGGAAGCGGCACTGCAGGCGCATCAGTTCAAGCTGGATAATCTGGTCGCTATCATCGACCACAACCGGATGCAGAGCCTTGATTTCTGCGAAAACACCTTGGCGCTGGAGCCTTTCGGCGACAAATGGCGCGCGTTCGGCTGGAACGTCATTGAGACGGACGGCAACGACGTGGACGCGGTGGAAAAGGCGCTGCGTCAGGCGCAGGACAACCGCGGCAGCGGGCGGCCGACGGTCGTCATTGCCGTGACGACGAAGGGCAAGGGTGTTTCCTTTATGGAAAACGACATCCTGTGGCACTATCGTACGCCGCAGGGTGAGGAATACGACGCGGCATTGGCGGAATTGGAGGCACAGCGGCCATGAGAGACGCATTTACACGGGCGCTGATGCGCGAGGCGGCGAAGGATGACCGCCTGATGCTGGTGACGGGGGACTTGGGCTTCGGGGTGCTGAAGCCGTTCTGGGAGACGTACCCGGAGCAGTTTGTGAACGCGGGCATTGCCGAGCAGAGCATGACGGGTCTGGCGGCGGGGCTGGCGAAGACCGGACGCACCGTGCTGACCTACTCCATCGGCAATTTCCCGACCCTGCGCTGCTTGGAGCAGATTCGCAACGACTGCGCGTACCATGCCCTGAACGTCAAGGTGGTTTGCGTCGGCGGCGGCTTTGTCTACGGCAGTCTGGGCATGAGCCACCACGCGACGGAGGACATGGCGATTATGCGCGCCCTGCCGGGAGTGACGGTGTTTACGCCCGGCGACCCGGCGGAGGTGGAAGCCATCGTCCCGGTGATGCTGAAAACGCCCGGAACGTGCTATCTGCGTCTGGGGCGCGGCGGCGAGCCGACATTGCACGAGCAGCCGGTGACGGACTGGCAGATGCCGAAAGCGCTGACACTGCAAACAGGTACGGACATCGCAATTCTATCCGCCGGCGGCATCCTGACGCAGACGGTGAGCGCAGGCAAGAAGTTAGCCGAGCGCGGCATTTCGGCGGAAGTCGTGTCCTTCCCGTGCCTGAAACCGATTGACGCTGAGAAGATTGCAGAGCTGACACGCCGCTTCCGCCACATCGTGACGGTGGAGGAACACTCCATCGTCGGCGGATTCGGTTCGGCGGTCTGCGAGGTTGCGGCGGAGACAGGGAATCCCTGCCGCATCCACCGCATCGGCATGGAGGACGTATACTCCACGATTGTGGGCACGCAGCAGTATCTGCGCGCGCAGTATCAGATGGATGATGAAGCGATTGCCCGCCGGGCGGCGCAGTGGCTTCGGGAGGAATAAAAAGTGCAGCAGGAAGAAAAGAAGCTGTCGCTGGACGAGATTCACGCGGAATTATTGGAGCAGCTGCGGGACATTACCGCTGTTTGCAAGAAGCACAATATTTCCTATAATATGATGTGCGGTTCGCTCTTGGGGGCGGTGCGCCACAAGGGGTTCATCCCGTGGGATGACGACGTGGATTTGCTGATGACGCGCGAGGAATTCCAGAAGTTCCGCGAAATCTACCCGAAGGAGTGCGACAAGCGCTTCGAGCTGACGTATCTGGACACATGGACGCCGCGCGTGATGAACCGCGACCCGGAGAAAGCAGCGGCGTTCACGGACTTTTTCATTCTTGACCCCGTGCCGCCGGAAGGGTTTCAGCGCAAGTGGTGGTTCTTCAAGCTCCACACATTGCAGGGGATGCTGAAAAAGAACGTGGACTGGTCGCGCTTTAATTGGAAGAACAAGATTCTGATTTTCGGCACGCATTTGCTGGGTCTGCCGTTCTCGGTGAAGACGAAAACGCGCTGGTACGAGCAGGTTTCGCGGCAGGAGAAGACGGGCAACGATCTGTGCATGTCCAACGGTGCGTTTGAGCTGATGATGCACATCTGGCATCCCGACCAGTTCGCGGAGAAGATTGTCGTCCCCTTTGAAGGCATCGACGTCTTGATTCCCGCAAAATGGGACGAGGTATTGACCATCCTCTTCGGTGCGGATTACATGACCCCGCCGCCGGAAGCCGAGCGCGTGGCGAAGCACTTGGATGTGTGACCAGAGGCGCTGCCTCTGGACTCCGCAAGGGAGTTCCTCCCTTGACCCTTTCGCGCGATTGCGTTGGTGACTTCTTCATACTGTTTTCGCGTGCTTATGCAGGGTTTCGCCTCTGCGGAGGCGACCAGAGAGCAATGAAAATAGACGAAGTCTGCGGTCGCCCTCTGGACTGCTTCGCATCCCCATCTAAGTTAGTTGGTTTTTATCGGAAGTTTTTTCCGTTCGTGTACCTTTTGTCTGCACGCGTGAGAAAAACGCAGAGAAAAAGGTAAGCACAGGAATCCAGAAAGGAATCCAATGGAAATGATTTTCTGCCCCCTCTACTCCGGTTCGAGCGGCAACTGCCTCTTCGTGCAGTACGGCGCAACCCGCCTGCTCATCGACGCCGGAAAGTCGGGCAAAATGATTGATGAAGCACTGGATATGATTGGCGTTGATGGCAACACCATTGACGCCATTCTCATCACCCACGAACATATTGACCATATCTCCGGCGCGGGTGTGCTGTGCCGGAAGCATAAAATCCCTGTCTATGCCACCGAAATGACGTGGAACGCCATGGACGCAAAGGTCGGCAAAATTCCCCCGGAACTCCGCCGAACGTTTGATACGTTCTCGGATTTCTATATCGGCGATGTCGGCGTCGTGCCGTTCTCCATCCCGCATGACGCGGCTGACCCGGTCGGCTATCGGCTGTGGGGCGGGGGACTCAGCATTGCGACGGCGACGGATCTCGGCCATTTTCCGCGCAGCGTCCGCGACGCGGTGGCGGGCAGCTCTCTGGTGCTGCTGGAAAGCAACCATGATCCCGATATGCTCCGCCACAACGACCACTATAATGAGCGCCTGAAGCAGCGTATACTGGGCAATCGCGGGCATTTGAGCAACGCCGCCTGTGCGGATGCGCTGCTGCAAATCGTCGAGAGCGGCACGAAAAACGTCATTCTCGGTCATTTGAGCGGGGAGAATAACACGCCGAGCTTGGCATACCACATCAGCGAAGACCGCATGACGCGCGAGGGCATCCGCCTGGGGCAGGATTTGACGCTGGATGTCGCCCTGCGCGACCGTGTTGGCAATATCTACACGCTGGGGGATGGCAAATGACGCGCGCGGGGCGGAAAACCGACGCGGCGACGACGCTGCTGATGGTGCTGCTGATTTTGACGGCGGCGAAGCTGCTGCTGGAGCGCTTGCTGGCGCTGATGCTCCCGCACGACCTGCATCAAAATACGCGCTTGCTGCTGTCAATGGCGCAGGAAGCGTTGCTGATTGGGCTTCCGGCGCTGCTGATGCGGCGCGGCCGTTCGGCGCGCACGGGAACAATGCGGCTGAGCATCGGTCTACTGCTCTGTGCGGCGGTGCTGGGGCTGGCGATGCGTGCCTTGGTGACACCGCTGACGCAGCTGTGGGGCAATTTCCTTTCCGCGCCGGAGCGCCAAATTGCGGCGGCGGACAGCGCAGGCGAATGGTGCTTGCAGATGCTGGCGCTGGCGGTTCTTCCGGCAGTGCTGGAGGAAGCGCTGTTCCGCGGCGTTGTGCTGCAAACGCTGCTGGACAGCGGCAGCCGATTTGGCGCATGGCTGTTGACGACGCTGTTCTTTTCGCTCCTGCACGGCAATCTGGCGGCACTCCCGGCGCATCTGCTCTTCGGCGGTGCACTGACGCTCGCCGCCATGCGGACGGGGAATCTGCTTGTTCCGATGGTAATGCACGCTGTTTACAATGCATCCGCGCTCTTTTGGCGCGGCATGTCCTCTGGGTGGCTGATTTTTTGCGGCGCAGCGGTGCTGGCGCTGGGAATCTGGGCGCTGATGACCTTGCCGCGCACAGCAAAAATGCGGATGAAGCGCGGTTACATCATGCTGTCGGCGGCGATTCTGCTGCTGATGGCGGTGCAGTATCTGCTGGGATGACTGCATGATGCGGTATTGTGCGCTATTTCCGTGCGAATTTAATTCATGCAGAGGGTTTCGCCTCTGCGGAGGCGACCAAAGGGCTTTCCGATCGCCCTTTGGAAACCTTCGGGTGCACACTCCTGTTTATTGGTTTTTATCGGAAGTTTTTTAGTTTGTGTACTGTTAGTATACCAAATAAAAACAACTGACATAATAGCCAAGTAACTTCCGGAGGGCGCCGAAGCAGTCCAGAGGGCGAGCGGAAAGCCCTCTGGTCGCGCCCGCAGGCGCGAAATCCCTGCAACATCAAAAACACTGTATATTAGGAAGAACTACCGCCACAAGGCGAATCCCCCTCGCGCGCATCAGCGCGAATGATACCCCCACCGGGAGGTGACTTGCGATGATTCTGCTCTCCTTGCAGGGCATTCAGAAAAGTTTCGGTACAAATGAAGTCCTCCGCGACGCATCCCTCGTGCTGCAGGATGGTCAGCGCATGGGGCTTGTCGGCGTCAACGGCTGCGGAAAATCCACCCTCATGAAGATTATTGCCGGCATTGAAACCGCGGACGGCGGCACGATGACCATGCAGAAGGGACTGAAGCTCGGTTACCTCGCCCAGCAGGGGCAGGTTGGCGAAGGGCGGACAGTGCTGGAAGAGCTGGAAAGCGTCTTTGAACCGGTGCAGCGCATGGAACAGCAGCTGCGCGACTTGGAGCATCAGATGGCGGATGCGCACGATGAAGCATCCCTTCATCGCCTCGGCAGCCAGTACGACCAACTTACCCGCCGCTTTGAGGAAAGCAACGGCTATGGCTGGCGCTCGACAGTGCAGGGCGTGCTGGCGGGTCTGGGCTTCCGCAAGGAGCAGCAGGGACAGATGGCTTCGCTGCTTTCCGGCGGCGAACGGACGCGCCTTTGCCTTGGGCGGATGCTGCTGACTGAACCGGATGTGCTGCTGCTGGACGAACCCACGAACCACCTTGACCTCAAGTCCATCGCGTGGCTGGAGGATTATCTGCGCACCTACCGCGGCGCGGTGCTGCTCATCAGCCATGACCGCTATTTCATGGATCACGTTTGCGACCGCATGTGCGAGCTGCTCCTTGGCGCGACGGAGTGCTATGACGGCAATTATTCCGCCTACATGGTGCAGCGCACGGAGCGGTTCGAGATTCGCATGAAGGCGTATGAGCTGCAGCAGAAGGAAATTGCCCGGCAGGAAGCCATCATCGCGCGCTATCGGCAGTTCAACCGCGAGAAGTCCATCCGTCTGGCGGAAAGCCGGGAGAAGCGGTTGGAGAAAGTCGAACGCTTGGAGAAACCGAAGGACGAAAGCGCGATTCACTTCCACTTCGACGTTCGCCGCAGAACGGGCGACGACGTGCTGATGATTGACGACCTCGCGAAGGGGTTCAGTGGGCGCACGCTCTTTGAGCATGTGAAGATGCACCTTCGTGCGGGCGACCGCGTGGCGCTCATCGGCGATAACGGCGTGGGCAAATCGACGCTGTTCAAGTGCATCGTCGGCGAAGAAAAGCCTGACTGCGGCACGATTCGCTTCGGTGCGGGCGTGGACATTGGCTACTACGACCAGCATCAGGCGCATCTGCATGAAAACAAGACCGTGCTGGACGAGGTGTGGGACGACTTCCACCGCCTTGACCAGACTGAAGTTTGCGGTGCGCTGGGGCTGTTCCTCTTCACAGGGGATGACGTGCTGATGCCCATTTCGACGCTTTCCGGCGGTGAGAAGGGGCGCGTCGCCCTGACGAAGCTGATGCTGAAGAAGGACAACGTGCTGCTGCTGGACGAACCGACGAACCACCTCGATATGGACAGCCGCGAAGTGCTGGAAGACGCGCTCGAAAACTTCCCCGGTACGATTCTCGCCATCAGCCACGACCGCTACTTTATCAACCGCTTCGCCACGAAGGTGTGCGTGCTGGAAGCAGGCGGCGTGAAGGAGTATTTGGGCAATTACGACGATTATTTTGAGAAAATCAATCGCCAGCAAGCGCCGGACAGCGAAAATGCAGGCATGACGAAAACCGCGATGGATAAGGAAAAGCGCAAGTCGCGGGAGGAAGAGAAGCGCATTCGGGAGAAGAAGAACGCGATTGCCGCGGCGGAAAAGGCGATTGCGACCGCGGAGGAGGAAGCCGCGGAGATGGAGGCGCAGCTCGCTGATCCGGCGACGTATCAGGATGCGGAGAAGGCGGCGCAGCTGGCGAAAGCGTATCAGCTGAAGAAAGATGAGATTGAGCGCCGATACGCGGAGTGGGAAGCGTTATCGGCGGAGGAGTAAACGAGGATAAACACGCGGAAAAATCAGCAGAATAAGCAAAAAAGGCTCAAGGAACATCACGCCTTGAGCCTTTTTTGCTATGATACGATTTATCTGATAAAATTCGTCCCGACCCGTTTCTCCTTCTCCGGCAGCCCCATTGCTTCCTTTCCGAAAGCAATGCTTTTCACCAGAAACGCCACGTTTCGCCCAAGCGTCCGCATGACTTGCAGCCCTTCCGCGTCCTGCGCGGCTTCCTGCGCATTGTTGCCGTGAATGCTGTTCCAGTATTGGCTCGATGCAACTGGCATTCCGGAAATTGTGAAGTACTTGTTCAGCTGGTCAAACGTCGCGCTTGCGCCGCCGCGACGGCAGGAGACAACCGCCGCGCCGACCTTCATCGTCTTGTCGAACGGGGTGGAGTAGAACAGGCGGTCAAGCAGATTCGTCAGCGTGCCGTTCGCGCTGGCGTAGTAGACGGGCGAGCCGACAATCAGCGCATCTGCCGCCTCGAACTTCGGGGCGAGGGCGTTTACGGCATCGTCAAATACGCAATGGTGCAGCACGCCGCAGCGCCCGCAGGCAATGCAGCCGCGAATATCCTGTTGACCGATGTGAACGATTTCAGTCGTCAGCCCACATTCCTGCAAGGTTTGGGCGACTTCGGTCAGGGCAAGGTCAATTGCGCCGTGCGCGTGGGGAGAACCGTTGAGTAAAAGCACGTTCGCCATCGGAAATCCTCCTTGTGTGCGTGAATTGTGGATTAGATTTTAGTCCGCGAACGCCATAATGTCCGCATCCTTGCTTGTGCCGCCCGCAACGCGAACCCAGTCATCATCCGGCGAAAGGCGGTAGTACAGCGCAATCGACGGGCCGCCGTCCAGATTGTATGTCCAAAGCGGGTCGAAGGCGGATTGCAGGTAGTCAACGCACTGGCGCATGGTCAGGGCGCTGCTGCTGTCGCGCGTGACTGTCAGCAGGATGAAATTGTGCTCGTCGATGCAGCTGATGATGGTGCGCATGGCGGGCGCGGTTGTGAAGCGCCAGTTTGGGTCGAGGATGGACTGATGGTCGCGGATGACAGGGCACTCGACGTAAAATGACCACGTCTGTGTGGGATTGGCGGCGAGCACATCCGCCGGGTCATCGCCGACGTGCATGTGCAGCCCGTCGCGGGTGAGGGAAAGCCCGTAGTACGGCACGCCGGTCAGGCGGCGGAACAACTGCCCATCCGTGACGGTGACGCTGCCCAGCGGCGTATAGTAGTAATCCGGGCTGCTGCCGGGGTAATTTGACGGGATTTCGGGAAAGGTGGGGCTGACGTAGCCGCTGCCGTTGATGAACAGCGTTGCGTCGGGAATTTTCGCCGCCATGTCGACAGGATACTGGATGTCACGCTCCCAATTCGCGGTGGCTTTGCGAATCTGCGTGCCGGGGTCAAGCAGATAGATTTTTGTGAGATAGCAGACGGCGCCCTCCTGCTCGATGCGCTCAATCCGCCAGTGCATCGTATCCGACTGATGCGACGCGACTTCTATGCCTTGCACAGCATAGGAATCCACGCGGTCGGGCGGTGTGGGCGTCGGCGACGGTACGGGGGTGGGTGTGGGCGAGGAGGTCGCAGTCGGATCATCGGCGGGGGATGCCGCGGGGGACACGGCTGGTATGGTGGTCGAGGCAGGCACAGCGGAGTGCTTTGTCACGCGATATAGCCCCAAGATGGTCAGCGCGAAAATCAGCAGAACAAGCAGCGTGAATAGGCAACGTTCCATATGTTTTTTCTGCATGGGGGAAATTCCTCCTTTGTTATTATTATTATAGCATAGTGGCAGGAAAGTTGTAAAGAAAAATTACTGTTTTATTAATATACTGCATGAAAACTGCGAAATTGGACTGGTGGTGCACATTATTAAACAGAATGAGAATAAAAGTGCGCACTGATTTATCGGAAGTGGAAATCTGTTGCCAAAATGCTTGACAAATTGTTGGCAAGTGATAAAATAAAATTGTGGGTCAAAGAAGGCAGAAACGCAGACCATCCTGTTAAAGCGCGGATGGCGGCAGAAGGAGGCGGCGCGTGAACGAGCATCTTGCTTTTGCGCAGTGCCTCCAGCGGGTGCTGAACGAAACGGAACTGACGGCGACAGAGGTTGCACGCCGACTGGAAATGCGCAGCCGGAACAGCATCTTCCGCATCCTCAAGGGGAAAACGTCGCCGCAGCTGAACCGCCGCTTTCTGGAGAGCTTCCACAAGCATATGGGGGAGCAGCTGACGGAGGCGCAGTGGGCGGCGCTGGATCGTGCGCTGGAGATGGATGCTGTCGGAGCGGTCGAGTACAAGAGCCGTCAGGCGCTGATGCAGCTCGTCGGCGCATTCAGTGAGCCGATTTCACCCGCGAAGGTCTGCTATCTGGACGCGCTTGGTGCAGAAAAGGAGGACAGCTTCCTGCATTATCTGCAAGTGCTGTTCTGCGGCGCGCTCAAGGTGAACGCACTGCTTTTCGGCTGCTGTGATTTGGGGCTGTTCCGGCAATTGCAGGAGGCAATCCACCCTGTTGCGCAGCGGGTGATTGTGCGTATCGACCACTTCATCTACGCGGGGGAGGACGAAATTGTCTCGAACCTCGTGGGTATTCAGCCGATGGTGGATCAGCCGTGCTATCATGCCTATCTGGTGGATGCGGAAAACTGTCCACAGGAGCGGCTGGCACATTACAGGACGGGACAGATGACCTTCCATGTGATGCATCAGGATGGCTCGGAAAGCACCGTAGCGCTGTTTCTGCTGGGAAAGAACGAATTTACCGCAACGGTCATGTCGACGCAGGATTTGTGGATGAGCCGGAAGGTGCTTTGCGACCGTGAGCGCTTTTCCCCCATACGCCTGCTATGGCAGCTGAACGATGAAAATTCGGACTTCATTGTCTACACGCAGCAGTATTGCAAAATGGAGCATGGCGCGGCGATTTACTACATTCGCCCGGACGTGCCGTTCCAGTATATCCCGCTGGAGGTGCTCTACCCGGTTGTGCGGGAGGGCTTCGCGCGGATGGGGATGACGCGCGAGGCGTACGAGCCGAATGTGACGGCACTGGCGGAAATCCATCAGGCGCGGATGACGAACATGATGCGCCGCCGCCGCCCGACATACATTGTGCTGAACAAGGCGGCAATGGAGGAGTTTGTCCGCACCGGGCGGCAGAGCGACCACCTGCACTTCCTGCGCAATTTCACGCCGAAGGAACGCAAGCAAATCCTCGATGTGCTGGTGCAGCAGGCGCGCGAGAATCCGTTTTTCCACCTCTATTTTGCGCAGGAGAAGCTGCCGTACACCATGGGCGAAGTCGCGCTGTATGACGGGCGCGCGCTCATCACCATGTCATCCGGCAGCGGATACGACCTGCGCACTGACCACCGGGAAAGCTGCATTACCCATCCGTTTGTTCTGCGTGCATACAAGCAGTTTTACATGAATACCGTTGTTGCCCGACTGGCAGACACGCAGACGGAATCCCTGAATCAGCTGGAAGAACTGGTACGGCGGTGTGAAAAAATGATTCGGGAGGGGCAAAAAGGGAACGCGGGAAACGAACAGGAAAAAATATCAGGACAATAAGAACCTAATACTATTTCCAGATTCACCTGCGCCATCTGCTTGCGCCTTTTCCCTTCTGGCGTCCGCTCATTCCACTTAGCGTAGCGCTGCTACGCTGCGTTTCATTCACGTTAGCCAGAATGAAAAATTCGCGGCGCATCTTGGCGCATTCTTATCTGGAAATAGTATAACAACGGCTGCCTGCAAAGTACAAAAAAAGTACGGGTAAAAATTCGCAAAACACAAAAAAGCGTGTACAACCACGCTTGCACGCTGAAAATAAGTATGCTATAATACAGATGATGAGGGAAAACGAGAAATAGCGGCATCGCGCAACGACATGAAAACGCGGGATGTTTCTTGCGACCCTTCGTTTCAATCGCGAGCGTTTTGTCCTCCGCAAGCTGCAAGGTGTCACTCCCTGTGCGCGGAGCGTGGATTGAATTATCATTTATCCGAGATTCACGAAAACTGGAGGGATTTACGAATGCCAAAGGTCTGGACGGACGATACCGCGCTCATGGAGGGAATGACAGACAATCTCTTCGAGGCGCTCTACAAAATGCCGAAGTATTTCCTGCGCATTGATGACATTGCGCATTCGCTGGAGATGCCGATTTCCAGTCTGCTGGTACTCTGCGTGCTGCGCGAGGGGAAAATCAGCATTGGGGAAATCAGTGAACGGCTGTGCATCGCCAAGCCGAACGTGACGCCGCTGGTGGAAACACTCTGCGCGCGGGGGCTGATTTCACGCCAGCGCAGCGACAAAGACCGGCGCAAGGTGCTTGTCGGGCTGATGCCGGAAGGCGAGGCAATGGTAGAGCGCATTCGTGGCGCAATACGCGACCAAATGATGAGCTGGCCGCGCGACTATAACCTGAGCGAGATGAAGCGCGTCAACAACGCACTGGCGGCAACGCTGGAAGTGGCGGATGATGTGATGCGCCGCCGCCGCTGAGGTTCGCAGAGCAGTCAATGGTATCCGACGGGCAAACTATGCCCAAAACAAGAACCGGCACATCCGCGTCAAAGGGCGGGACATGCCGGTTCTTTTCATGTGGATTTTTTCGGTTCTTCACGGAATCTTGGGGAAGAGCAGCTTGGGGGCGCTCCTGCGGGAGCGCAGAGTTACTGGCAGGGACGCTTCGCTGCCTGCACCTTTGTTGAGCGCGTTTGGCATACTGGTCGCCCGTGGAACTGTTGGGGCGTTGCCCCAAACCCCACAAGGGACGCTGTCCCTTGACCCTGCAAGGGGCAGACGAAAAGGGACGAAGTCCCCCCTTGACCCCTTTTCGCGATTGAGTTGGTCGCGCTTTCATGCTCCTTCCGCGTGCAGCTTTTTGGTGCTTCGCCTAAGCCCTTGTTTGCTCCCCAAAAACTTTCTGCGAAGAACCATTTTTTTACTGCAAATCTTCCTCCGCGCGGCAAAACAGCACCGTCAGCACGCCGTTCTGCGCGGATGCATGAATTTGCACCCCGTACGGCAGCAGATTCACAAACGTGAAGTCGCTGTAATTGCCCACGGCGGCATCAAAAAACTGCGGCACATACACCGCGCCCTGCTTGCTGTGCAGCGCCCACTCCTCGATTTGCAGCGGCAGCGTCAGCGCGGCGTTGTAGAGCGTCGTCGTCACCTGACACACCCCGCCGCCGTACCCGAAGCCGCCCGTGCTGACATTCGGCGCAAGCTCATAGCCGTTTGAATGGCGGTATGGCGCACACAGCGCGTTGAAGGAGAATGTTTTCTCGCGCTCCACCGCCACGCCGTCAATGCGCTTGACCCCTTCGCTGATGTTGTGCTCGCGCGCCGCTGCCTTGCCCTGCCCCTGCTGGTCGCCGTAGAAGGTGGTGAAGCCGCCGATGATGTCGCCGGGTTCGGCGGTTTCCCAATCCGCGAAGGGATGATAGGCACCGATTTCGTCCGTCAGCTGCATCTCGCCGCGCCAGACGGGCAGCAGGTACGCGCCGTCCGCCTGCGCTTCCACACAGGCGATTTGCCCGGCGGACGCGGTGCAGCCTTTGAATTTGCCGCCCGTAATCAGCGTATCCTGCGAAAATTCTACATAGCCGCTCATGCGATGCGGCAGATTTTGCAGGGGATAATGCAGCGCATCCAGCGACTGCACGCGGTACAGCCATTCCGGTTTGGCATACCCGACCTTATTGCCGACCTGCACCTTGCACCACGCGTCATCCCATTCCAGAATGAGGATTTTTGTCTTCGTCTGCACGCTGATGCCGCGGTCGCTCTCGCTGGGCGTTCGGCGCAGGCTGAAAGTGGTGTAGGAATATGCCTGATACTGCGCTTCGCTGTCCTCAGCGAGGCAAGCGGTGGCGGCAAGGGCGAAAATCAGCAGAGAGGTCAGCAAGACTTTCCAAATGTGCTGCATGTGGGTGATGCTCCTTTTCTCCGGGGTGGATGAGGGCTGGAAATGTGCGCCCTGCGTATGAAACGAACGAAGGGGGAGGAAAATTCCCGGAAAAGGGAAATTTGAGGGGGAGTTCGGTGGTTTTGGGGGAAATGCGGCTGCGTGGACAGAAAAAGTTCCAATAGAAGTCAAGAAGTATGGGAATCCGAAGGTGTTCTCAAGTAGGCAAGCGAAAAGCTGCATGGGAGTGTCCGCGCCGAAGGGGTCAAGGAGGCGACCGCAAAGCCCCCTTGTCGCGCCCGCAGGCGCGGTTCCCCCTGCGACAATAAAAATCAAGAAACATGGGTGTGCACTCCGAAGGTTTCCAAAGGGCGATCGCAGACTTCGTCTGTTTTCATTGCCCTTTGGTCGCCTCCGCAGAGGCGAAATCTCCTGCTTGCGGGAAAGAACGGCTATGTCTGCAAGACCAGCTGCGTGGTCGCGCCCATTTGGCGCGACAATGTGTAAGTAGCTGGTAGAGCAGCTTGGGGGCGCATCTGCGGATGCGCAAAGTTACTGGCAGGGACGCTTCGCTGCCTGCACCTTTGTTGGGCGCGTTTGGCGAAATGGTCACCCGAGGAACAGTTGGGGCGTTGCCCCAAACCCCACAAGGGAGCTCCGCCCCTTGACCCCGCAAGGGGGATTCCCCCTTGACCCTTTTTTTGCGCCCCAGCTTGAGCGCATTTCCACAGCTATATGCTTTTGTAGCTTTTTTTCCTTACAGCCAAATCGGTTCATGCCCCAATGTCGGCACGACCTGCGTCCAGAAAACCTCCTGCGCAAACACCAGCGTCGCCGTATTATCGCATGGATGGAACGCAATCCGTCCTTCCCGCTTCACATCATGGTCAAAGACCAGCTGAATCCGCTTCTCCTTGTCAAACCACAGACCCAGCGGCGACAAGCTCCCTGATTCCAGCCCCAGCATCGTCGGCAGGCACGCTGGCGGCGCAAACGACAACCGCGAGGAATGCAGCAGCTTGCTCGTGTCCGCCGTGCGGAAGGGTTTGTCCGGCAGGGTCACATACAGATAGAACGCCGTCTGCTGGCGGTTGCACAGCAGAATGTTCTTGCAGAAGGTGACATCCGGCGCGGCGTAGGGCAGCGCGAGGCACTCCTCCATGGTGAAAACCGCCGGATGCTCGTAAACTTCGCAGGGAATGCTAAGCGCCTGCAGGTGATTGAGGACGCGCGCTTTGTTCGACATGGGCAAAATCCTCCTTTTTCGGCGTGATGGATGGAGAAAAACGCCGCAATTTGCGTGTGTTTCTAAATTCGCCCGGCAGCATTTTCGGCATCTTTTCTTGCACTTCCGCGTCTTCAAACCTCGATTTACCGCCAGTAAACCTTCGGTTTTCATCCTTGAATTGCAAGAAAATCTGCTCGAAACTGCATCGGTCTCATTTTAGAAACACACGCTAGACACAGAACGGGCAATTTCGTCAAAATGACGGTGGAAATTTGCCTGCAACCATGTTATAATACGCTTGAATCCAGCAAAAATCAAGAGGAGGTCAGGTTTGGCAATGAAAAGAAGAATCGGTATTCTGACCAGCGGCGGCGACTGCCCCGGCTTGAACGCGGCAATCCGTGGCGTGACCCGCGCGGCGTATGAATTGTTTGACGCGGAGATTGTCGGCATCCATGACGGCTATCGGGGTCTCATCACGGGCGACTATCAGGAGATGAAGCGCAGCCAGTTCTCCGGCATCCTGACCCTTGGCGGCACGATTCTTGGCACGGCGCGCACGCCCTTCCGCGATATGCGCAAGATTGGCGAAGACAACGTGGACAAGGTTGCCGCGATGAAAAAGACCTACAAGGATTTGAAACTTGACTGCCTTGTCACCCTCGGCGGCAATGGCACGCACAAGACGGCGAACCTCCTTTCCAAGGAAGGGCTGAACGTCATCGGTCTGCCCAAAACGATTGACAACGACCTCTATGGCACGGACTTCACGTTCGGCTTCCACACGGCGATGGACATTGCGACGGAGGTCATCGACCGCATCCACACCACGGCGGCGTCGCACGGGCGCTGCATGGTGGTGGAAATCATGGGGAACAAGGCGGGCTGGCTGACGCTGTATTCCGGCGTGGCGGGCGGCGCGGATGCCATCCTGATTCCCGAAATCCCCTATAAAATTGAAAAGGTTGCCAAGGTCGTCGAAAGCCGCGCCAAGAGCAACAAGGGCTTCACAATTATCGCGGTGGCTGAGGGCGCAATGACCCCCGAAGAAGCGAAGATGGGCAAGAAGGAACGCGAAGCCAAGCGCGCGGCGGAACATTTCTCGTCCAGCGCGTATGTAGCGCAGCAGCTTCGCGACCTCGTGGGCGTGGAAGCGCGTGCGGTTGTGCCGGGTCACATCCAGCGCGGCGGCAGCCCGAACGCCTACGACCGCGTGCTGTCCACGCAGTTCGGCGTCCACGCGGCGGAACTCATCCGCGACGGCGTGTACGGCGTAACCGTGGCGCTGAAGGGCAACGAAATCACCCACAACAAGCTCTCCGACATTGCCGGCGTGCCGAAGCTGGTTCCGCCGGACAACACGATGATTACGACTGCCCGGAACATCGGCATCTCGTTCGGTGACTAATCATACTGCTTTATCTGGAAATAGTATAATTGCGCAAGCGGCTGCGGAAGGACAAAACGTTCTTTCACAGCCCTTTTTCATGCGCGAAAAGCAAAAAGGAAAATGAAGTTGACAAATTCCTGTATTGTTGTATAATGGAAACAAAAAAAGATGCTGACAAGCACGAAAAATGGTGAATTACACGCCGTCAGCGGAAATTCGTAATTTCAAAAGGAGGCAGTCTATGCGCTTTTTCCACCTGTCCGACCTCCATCTGGGCATCAAGCTCTACGAGCATGACCTGCTGAAAGATCAGAAGGCCATTCTTGATGAAATCGTCGCGCTGACCCGGCAGTATCAGCCCGACGCCGTTGTTTTCGCGGGAGATATTTACGATCGTTCCGTGCCGCCTGTCGAAGCGGTTGCGCTGTTTGACGACTTCATGACGCAGCTCCGCGCGGCGCTCCCGAACGGCGAAATCATGCTGATTTCCGGCAACCACGACAGCGCGCAGCGGCTCGATGTCTTCCGCAGCGAACTGTCTGATCGCGGCATCCACATGATTGGCAATCCGCCCATGCAGAAGGACGAAACCATCGAGCGCGTCACCCTGACGGACGATTTCGGTGCGGTGAATTTCTACCTGCTGCCGTTCGTGCGGCCGGGCATGGTGCGCCTTGTGACCGGGACGAAGGAGAACGGCGACAATTTGAGCTATCCCGAAGCATTTTCGCGTCTGCTGGCGCTGTCGCCGCTGAACCCCGACGAGCGGAACGTGCTGGTCAGCCATCAGTTCTTCCTGCCCGATGGCGGCGACGCGGAGAACATCGAGCGCGCGGAGAACGAGGTGAAGCAGGTCGGCAATCTGGATGCAATTCCCGCGTCGCTGATTGCGGATTTTGACTATGCCGCTCTGGGGCACATCCACAAGCCGATGAAGGTTGGCAGTGAAACGCTGCGTTACTGCGGCACGCCGATGCCCTACTCCCTCAGCGAGGAAAATCAGCAGAAGGGCATCTTGATGGTGGAAATGGGCGCGAAAGGCGACGTGCAGACGACGGTTTTGCCGCTGCACCCCGTGCATCAGGTGCGGAAGCTGCGCGCGACGCGGGAAGCGCTGCTGTCCGGCGCGAGCGAGGATTTCGTGTCCATCTGCGTGATAGGCGCGGAGGCGACGGAGATGGTGGGTCTGCGCGAACTGTTGCGGGAGAGGTATCCGAATCTGCTGGAGCTTCGGCGCGAGCGCGAGGAAACGGTGGAACTGGCAGCTCTGCAGGAGCGCACGGAAACGCTCTCCCCCTACGAGCTGTGTCTGCAATTTGCGGGCGAGCGGCTGAACGCCGAGGAAAAGGCACTGCTGACGGAGGTCATGAACGCCATGAAGGAGGAAAACGCATGAAACCGATTCTTTTGACGATGCAGGCCTTTGGCTCTTACGGCGAAAAAACGGAGATTGACTTCCAAAAGGGCGGCGATTTTTTCCTCATCAGCGGCGACACGGGGTCGGGCAAATCCACCATTTTCGATGCAATGATGTTTGCGCTCTACGGCGAAGTGAGCACGGTTGGTATCAACAAAGACAAAAAGAAGAATGAGAAACTGGACGAAATGTTGAGCCAGTTTGTGGATGTGCAGAAAACGAAGCCGTATGCCTCGCTTATTTTTACGGCATACCAGCACGGGCAGGAAGAAACGTACACTGTTAGGCGGACACCGCGGTATACACGCCCTGCCAAGCGGGGCGACGCGAAACTGCAGGATGAACGTGAAACGGTGGAACTCCTGATGCCGGATGGGTCGCAGTATCCGGGCAAGCTGTCGGACACGAACCGGAAAATCGAAGAGCTTGTGGGCTTGACGGCAGACCAGTTCCGCAAAGTGGTGATGATTGCGCAGGGCGAATTTATGGATTTCCTGCGCGCGGGCAGCAAGGAAAAGACGGAACTGCTGCGCGATTTGCTGAAAACAGACTACTATTATCAGTTGAGCGAACGCCTGAAGACGCTGGCGAAGGAGAAGAACACCGCGGCGAAGACCCGGCGGGCGAATATGTCCTTTTTTGCGGGGAGAGCGGTGACGGAAGGGCTGCCGGAGGAAGATGCGCAGGCGCTGGAAGCGGCGAAAGGCACGGTTATCACTGCAAAAGAATTGCAGCCCGAACAGGTGGATGCGCTGGCGGAGGTGCTGTCCGGCGTGTGTGCGCGCTTGCAGCTGCAGCAGGGCGAATTGGCGCAGCAGCAGACAGCGGCGCAGAACGACCGCGACGAGTGCATGAAGCGCATCGAAGCCGCGAAACCGTTGATGGATCGCTTTGAAGAGCTGGAGAGCGCGGAAAAGACACTGCAAGAATGCGCGGCACAGGCGGATGAAATCGAGAAAAAGCGCGGGCTGATTGGCAAAATCCGCGATGCGTGGGCAATCGAACCGAAGTATCAGCGCATGAAGGACGCACAGAAGGCATTGACGGATGCACAGCGGGAATTGGCAGCGAAGCAGCAGGAACTTCCGCGGCTGAAGCAGACGGCGGCGGATGCGGCGGCGCTTCATCAGCAGATGGAAAAAGCACAGCAGGACGCGACGGCGCACGAGTCGGAGGTCAAAACGAAGGTCAAGGATGCACTGAAAACCTTTGATGCGCTGGAAAAGGCGGAAAAGGCGCTGCGTCAGGCGGAAGAAGCGGATGCGAAGGCGAATGCGAATGCGGAATCAGCCAAGAAAGCACTGGATGATTTCAAGAAGCAGGAAGACGCATGGCGGAAGCAGGAAGCGGAATTGCAGGGCGCAGAAGCCACTTATGAGGTCTGCAAGCAGCAGAATCAGCAGTATCGCGACCTGAAGAAATCGCTGGAGGACTTGCACGGCAACCAGAAAGACGTGCAGGAGAAAGCAAGGCAAGCAGCGGCGGCGAAGGACGCGTATGCCAGCGCAACGCAAAAATATCAGCGGGCACAGAATGAATATGATGATTATCGCTTGGCGTTCCTCAACGCGCAGGCGGGCTTGCTGGCGCGTGAACTTGCGCCCGGAAAGCCTTGCCCGGTCTGCGGCGCACTGGAGCATCCCGCGCCGTGCCAGCTGACGCAGGAAAATCAGCAGCTGAACCGTGAGGAGCTGGATCGGCGGCATAAGGCGGCGGATGACGCGGCGAAAGCGCAGGAAGAGAAAGCAAAAGAATCGGAATCGGCGCAAGTCAAGCTGACAGAGCGGCAAAAAGCTGCTGAAGAAGCGGAAAGGAAGCTGGTAGAGAACGCGAGGAACATCCGCGAAAATGTGCCGATGGCAACAGCGGCGGACGTAGAAGCAATGCTGCAAGCGTGGCTGCCGGAGCTGCAAAGCGCGTCGAAGTCGGTTCAGGCGAAGGTGAAGGCGCTGGACGACGTGCGGAAAAATCTCGAAGGGGCGAAGGCGGAGCGCGACAAGCTGGAAAAGGCAGCATCCACCGCGCAGGAGACGGCAAAATCCACCGCAGTGAAAAAGGCTGAAGCAGAAAAAACGTGGAATCTACATCAGGAAGAACTGTCCGGCGGGACGTACCGCACGCGCGGGGACGCGGTGGCACAACGCACACAGGCGCGAGAAGCGAAGGAAAAGGCGGAAGCGGCGGCAAGGCAGGCTGCGGAAAAAGAACGTCAGGCGCAGAAAGCGGAAACAGAATGTAGAGCACGGATTCAGCAGCTGGATGCGGAAATGCCGAAGAAACAGGCGGATGCGGAAGAATTTAACCAGCAGTATCAGCAGACGATGGCGGAAAAGTCGCTGGATGAAACGCAGTGGCAGGCACTGACGGCAAACTATGATGCAGAAGAGCCTGACCGCTTGCAGAAAAAGGTCAACGACTTTGACCAGAAGAAAAACACGGCGGAGACACAGTACACGACGGCACAGAGCGCGATTGCCGGGCGGGAAAAGCCGGATATGGCGAAGTTGGAGGCGGCATCCAAGGCGGCAGAATCGGCGCTTAAGGAAGTATCGGATGCCCTGGAATCCGCGAAACACTTGCGTTTGAACAATGAAAAGGTGCTGGAAGATCTGCGCGAGGGACGCGAACCGCTGGCGGAGGCGTGCAAGGCAGCGAACATCGCACAGCACCTTTCGGACGTGATGGCGGGCACCGAAAGCGGCAACCGGATGAATCTGGAGACGTTCGTGCAGCGCAGCTATATGGAAAAAATTCTGCGCGACGCGAATCGGCGCTTCCGGGATATGTCGAACGGGCAGTTTGAACTGAAGCTAATTAACGTCGAGGACGCGGGCGAGGGCAAAAACAAGGGGTTAGACTTGGAGGTATATTCCATCGTGACGGGCAAGACGCGCTCCGTCAACACGCTGTCCGGCGGCGAGTCGTTCATGGCGGCGCTGTCGCTGGCGCTCGGTATGGCTGACCAGATTCAGGCGGCGACGGCGGCGATTCATCTGGATGTGATGTTCATCGACGAGGGCTTTGGCTCGCTGAGCGACAACGCGCGCAACGAGGCAGTGAATATATTGAAGGAAATGGCGGGCAAGCAACGGCAGATTGGCATCATTTCGCACGTTTCGGAGCTGAAGGACGAGATTGAAAATCAGCTGATTGTGAAGAAGGACGACCGCGGCAGCCACATTTCTTGGCGATAATGAGCGGATCGGGCATCCGTGGCAGAGAAAGGCTGCGGATGCCCCTGCTCTTTTGACGGACAAAAGGCAAATGATGGACGGAAAAGGTTCGCCCAAAAGCGACGAACAATGGATTGCTAAATCAGGCATATTCGTTCGTCTTTCTAAAAAGTCTTGAAAAAAGCCCAAAAACAAAAGAAAAAAGGGTTGACGCAGGACAGAAATTGTGTTAAGATAACAAAGCTGGTTGCGCGAGCCGCTGAAAAGCCGCTTGGGAGACTGGTACGAACCTTGAAAACGATACAGAACAATAACAACGCAAACAAGACAGTAATTCCGA